>ERZ869983.646-NODE-646-length-11235-cov-8.607457_pt1 | contig 11235 bp, 10 predicted proteins | sample MGYA00521106_ERZ869983 | MGnify/ENA primary metagenome ERZ869983 (study PRJEB32232, sample SAMN07284972) | human gut metagenome | biome: human-associated habitat; material: feces | host: Homo sapiens | place: Tanzania | collected 2014-04-05 ...
TATACTTTTGTTTTCTCGACTAATTACTTATCTTGTTTATGGCACTTTTTTGTCTTTTTCGAAACTGAGCAGGCATAATTCCATACTTTTTATAAAAGGCTTTGGAAAATGCTTTGTTATTTGGAAATCCATTTTCCATGGAAATATCACTGATCGTCATATCTGTCTCAACGAGCTGGCGATATCCGTGTTCTGTACGGATTGCCTGCATATAGTCTTTATAATTGATACCCGCATATTTTTGAAACATTCGGGATAGATAAGATGGAGAATACCCGAATATTTCTGCCAATTTAGATAAAGACAGTTCTTCTTTGTAATGTTCTTTCATGTAATCTGTGATCACCGATAATTTCGTTAACTGTTTATGTTGATGTAAAATATCTGGATGTACATTGATCTCTCGGTATCTTGTGACCATCAGATATAACATGTCATAAAACAGACTTTGAATCTTCAGATCATAGCCGCAATGCTTATCGGAATATGCCATATACATCTCGCAGATCATTTCCATGAGCTGTTCATCCTGTGCCTGTGGAGCATGGGCGAAACAAATGAACTGATCCCCAGTGTAATATTTCTCAAACATATCAAGAGACATCTGGAGCACAACAGTCATATTTTCCTTTGGTGCATGAATGGAATGTACTTCGTTGGAATTTACAATAATAAAATCTCCACACTCTAATAAATATTCCTGATCATTTAAATAAAACTCCAGTGTTCCCTGAAAGACTGCAAAGATCTCGATCGACCTGTGCCAGTGTTTTTCCCTGATATAATTGCCGTCTCTGCCTTCAAAGAGGAACATCTTAAACGGAAGATCCTCATTGGGCATGATCAGTTCATGTTGAATCTCTGTCATCGCTTTATCCTTTTCTTATCCTCGTAGATATCCTTTTATTTTGTTACAACCGTTTTCTTTCCGCTCCATCCAGAATAATATTTTACTTTGGATACTGTTTTATATGTTCGAATTTGAACATAATATTTCTTCTTTTTCTTAAGACGTGTGATCTTTTTGGATGTCGTCTTGTAACTCTTGACTGTCAGTACTTTTGATCCAGACATGAAAGATTTCATACTGTAACGGATCTGGTATCCTGATGCCTGCGCAGATACTTTTTTCCATTTTGCTGTAAATCTTTTGGATCCTTTTTTGAGTGAAGTTAGTTTTGTTGGTTTGGGATTGATCGTGAAATAAACGGTCTTTTTCCCTGTGTATCCATTTTTAAATGTTATCGTATATTTGTATTTTCCAACATTTTTGCGGCCAGATTGCTTGCTTACTGTGTAATATTTGGAAGAAAGTTGTTTGCCTTCTGTATTGTATACTTTGATTGTTGGATTTTTCACTTTTCCATCGTAAGTATATGATGTTTTGGATAAGGATACTGCTTTGATTGTTGGTGCCGTGCTTGGTGTCACATTTGGTTTTGGGTGTTCGTCTGATGAAACTTTTGAATCTTCGTAGCTGTATGTTGGCTTATCTTTATTTGTAATATGAAACATGATAGAATCACCAGTTGTTATCCAACCATCTTCACCTTTTTCGTGAATAGCAATTGTATACCATACATAACCCGGTTTTAAAGTTGTAACTGTATGTTTATCACTATCTATCTTAAGCAAAGTCTCTCCATCTACCGCATTCCCTTCTTCATCATGGGCCATAATATACTTATATACAATCTCATATTTTGAATCGTCTAAATATGGTTCTGTAATATCCGTGGTAATAATTCGTCCACTTACCCCTGTTTTAATGTAAAGTTCTCCTTGGTACAGATAATATTGATCTATTTTCATATTTAAAGTCTGTCTCTCACCATTTTGATCAAAATAATATGTTTTTCCGTCAATGGTTCCGATATCCATATTCCTTAAAACACCATCAGGATCTGCCAAAGATTTACTATTGCCATAACTTATCCATCCATCGACATAATTATAACCACTTTCCGGATTTTTTCTTCCATCTGCATACTTGAATCCATCATGGCGTCCTAACGTGTCACTATATGGATAATATTGCTGGAATGATGCAACTGTTGGAAAACATAAATCTTCCATCCGAAGAGACCAAAGCCCAACCGTAGACTCTTCATATGTTGAACTACATACCTCTCCATCCTGATCTACGCTGTAATCATTTCCCCGATTACATAAAAGACCGCCGCTAAGCGTAACAATATTCCCTTTATAATATGCTGTTGTGATGGTTCTTTCATAACCATCTTCGATTCCAAACAGGGCTGGGTCCACACCATTTCCTGCAATTGATATTCCTTCCACCCAGGCAAAATAGTATCCTAAGTCTGCCATCTTGTTTGCATCTGTTACATCGTAGTTATCAAATAAAACATCATACATATGCCATTTTCCATCAAAATAAATCATATCCCATCCATGCCCGGCAAACTTGTGGCGGTCATAAGAATGATACAGATCATCGATCGTCCATTTTGTAAGATCAGCTTTCCATCCGGATGCATATGCTGCAGGCATTCCTAATGCACGGCAAAAATCTGCGATCAACGAAGACATTCCTTGACAGTCTCCTCTTCGATTTTTAAAGACTGCGGTAGAATAAGAACTTGTATTGGTATCGTAAGTAATATTGTTTTTTACCCATTTTGCAATGGCATCGACTTTCTGTTTGTCAGTAGTACATCCTTGGGTAATGATACCTGCCATCTTTTTAAATGCTGCGATATCATTCTGGTCCACATGATCAATGCGTGTTGAAAATGATGGATTGGGTGTATAAATCTTATTCAGATATTCAATACTTGTCTGAGCTTGTGCATTTGCGATCGTTGAAGCCTTTGTTTGTTTTCGTATCGCAAAGGTATGTTCTTTATTGAGATAGGTATCAGTCTGACTGATTTTCTTTATAGAAACATTGTATGACGTTGCTCCTTCAAAGCTTGTACAGGCAATGTAACATACCGCTCCTTCTTCTAAATCATAATAAGAAACCCCATCTCGCACAACCTCACGCCCTGACCAATATCCCAGACGATTCCCTGAAACATTCAATAAATCAAGCCGTGCTGTATTTTTTGTGTCTTTATAGGTAATTTTATAACGTCCTTCTTCCGGTGCCGTAAATTTCAACCAGTGAATATCTTCCGAAGAAGATACATCTACATATTTACTTTGTGAATTGCTAAGTTGCTGTGCATTCGAAGGTATCTCTATTCCTTCCCATGTATCATATATATTCCCTTGGCTTCCGATTTCAAGGTTTCCGCAACAGTCATCTACACCGCCTAAATAAATATAATAGTCGGTATCTTTATCTATATGAAATTTGAATTGCTTGTAACTCTTCTTAAGATCCATCTCTTTTATCTTTTCATAAGAATTGCCTGATTTTTCCCAAAATTCAAAGGTCATAAGAATCTTGTCTAATTCATAATCCTTCATTGTGTTTTCTTTATCTGGCCAAAACTCTATACTTTTCCAGTTTGTCTCTTCTCCTTTGAAATGATACCAACCTGGTAAGACATCATTCTCATTCGCTTTGTCTCTCCATTCTTTAATATCTTTCGCAGAAACCTCTCCGGGATTTGTATTACTGCCATATGTCGTTGTCGTAGTTGCTGATTGTACTGCCGTTTTAACTGCAGTCGTTTCCGCCTGAACACTCATTGGAACTGCGGATGAAATGGTCGTTGCCACAACCACCGATAATAAAACTGATAGTATTCGTTTTTTCATACTCTTCCTCCTCGAATATTTGTAAATCTTTCTCTTTTTTTGCAACAATTCGATACTCAAATTATACAATAAATTCTGGCTGTCTGGAATATCTCTTTGCCCATTCCAATTCTTTATTTTTTTCTTTCTCTTTCCATCTGTTCTATCTTGCGTTATACTTATTTTAGTTTAAAAATCAGAAGGGAGTTTTTTCATGAAAAAACCAGCATTAGTAATTCTGGCTGCCGGAATGGGAAGCCGTTATGGAGGATTAAAACAGATGGACCCAATGGATCCAATGGGACATGCGATCATTGATTATTCCATCTATGATGCAAAACGTGCCGGATTCGGTAAGGTAGTCTTTGTGATAAAGAAAGCAATTGAGAAAGATTTTAAAGAAACTGTTGGAGCAAGGGTTCCTGAAGGAATGGAAGTATGTTATGCATATCAGGAAGTAGATGCATTACCAGAAGGTTATGATATCCCTGAAGGACGTGTGAAACCTTGGGGAACTGCACATGCTGTTTTATGTGCAAAACCATTTATCAATGAACCATTTGCCGTGATCAACGCAGATGACTATTATGGTGTTGATGGATATAAAGTCATGGCTGATTTCCTTACAAGCCACGAAGAAAAAGACGGAAAGGCACCATTTGCAATGGTTGGATACCATCTTGGAAATACTGTTACAGAGAATGGCTATGTATCCAGAGGTGTCTGTGAGGTTGATGACAACCACCAGTTACTTTCTATCACAGAAAGAACTCATATCGAAAAACGTGAAGATCATGCAGAATTCACAGAAGATGACGGTGCAACTTGGACATCACTTCCATTTGATACTTTAGTATCTATGAACTTCTTTGGATTCCAGCCAATGATCATGGATGAGTTAGAAAAAGGATTCCCTGCTTTCCTTGATCAAGCGATCAAAGAGAATCCATTAAAAGGTGAATACTTTATCCCTAGCGTTGCAAGTGATCTGTTACATGAAGGGAAAGCCTCTCTTGAAGTACTTGTATCTAAGGATCAGTGGTATGGCGTTACATATCCAGAAGATAAACAGAGCGTTATTGATGCTTTAGCTGCTTTAAGAGAAAATGGTACTTACCAATTCTAATTTACCGAAATATCCAGCTAACTTTCCCCATTGTACAGGCATTCCAGCCTGTACATTAGTGAAATGAAGTATATCTGTTTTTACATTTATAAATAATACTGATACTATTCAATCATCAGTTACAAAAATCAGGAGCACATAAACTCTTCGCAAATGGCAAGATATTTATCGGTGTATATGCTATGCTTTTCCCAGATAATATCAAAGTCATGTTGCATTTTGAAATCATCCAGAGAGATTTCTTTTAAGATTCCGAATTTTAATTCATTTTCAACTGCAATCTTATATAAAAAAGATATTCCACAATCTTTTTTTAACAGTCCAATGATTGTATGCATATTTTCAACTTCGGTATAATGTATGAAATCAGATATGCGAAAACCACGGGAAATCAGGCTCTGTTCAAGAATATTTCTTGTACCGGAACCTTCTTCGCGAACAAGAAGACGTTCACACACCAGATCACTAATAGTATGAGGATGATCTGCCATAAAAATATGTGATGCAGCACAGACGGCTATATAATCTTCTGTGCTGTATTTTTTGTATGAATAATTTTCTTTTGGATAATTTCCCTCTACGATAGCCATGCTAATCTGTCCGTTATCAAGCAATTTTAGGAGTTGATATGTATTGCCATAATGAAGATGGACATTTATTTCAGGGTGTTGTATTAAGAAATTTGCGAGTTTATCTACAATGGCGTACTCGCCTATTGTCATGGTAACACCAATAGAAAGTGTCTCTATCCCTGTAAAATTACTTTTTAATTCCTCCTTTATGTTTTTTTCATCATTTTTCATTGTTAAAAGGTGTTTACGCAGAATTTCACCAGAATGTGTGAGAAAAAGCTGCTTATTCCTGTAAATGAAAAGAGACGTATTGTATTGTTCTTCTAAAAAATGTATGTGTTGTGAAACTGCTGGCTGGGTTATATTCAATTGCTTTGCAGCGGCAGTAAAATTCATTGTCTGGCATACAGTAAGAAATGTATCTGTTCTAAAATCAAGCATATTGGTCCTTCTATCGATAAAAATTATTTATTGTTCGATAGTATTATATAATTTTACCTTATTATTGTCCAGTGATACAATTCCATATATAAAAAGAAAGTGAGGCATTTTGCAAATGAATTTTATGAAAAAAAATTGGAGAGGTATTATTACTTGTTTTATAATTGCAATTCCATCGTGGCTCTTGGGAAGGATATTTCCAGTTGTAGGAGGAGCAGTAATAGCAATTATAACGGGAATGATCATCACGATGTTTTGGAATGATAAAGGAAAAGCTGGAGCAGGAATCAAATGGACATCTAAGGTGATTCTTCAGACTGCGGTGGTTTTGCTTGGATTTGGGATGAATCTTGGAATAATATTTGAGACGGGGAAGCAATCTTTGCCAATTATTATATGTACAATTACAACATCTCTTATTATTGCATGGGTTATGAAAAAAGTGCTCAAAGTTCCTGCAAATACATCAGTACTTGTAGGTGTAGGTTCATCAATCTGCGGAGGCTCTGCAATTGCAGCAACTGCACCTGTTATTGACGCAGACGATGACGAAATAGCACAATCAATAGCAGTGATTTTCTTTTTTAACGTACTTGCAGCTATTTTCTTTCCTATACTTGGAAAAGCAATAGGATTTGATACTGTGCATGGCGATGCATTTGGTATTTTTGCGGGAACTGCAATTAATGACACATCATCTGTAACGGCTGCTGCTTCAACATGGGATAGTATGTGGAATCTAGGAAGTGAAACTTTAAATAAGGCAGTTACAGTAAAACTTACAAGAACACTTGCAATCATACCGATTACATTAGGGTTATCTCTAATAAGAGCGAAAAAGAGTGGAAAAGATGGAAAAAAGAGCACGAGCTTTAGTCTGAAACAATCATTTCCAATGTTTATACTTTATTTTGTGATTGCGGCAATTGTTACGACAGTTTGTGTACATATGGGAATTGGTGTGGAAGTGTTTCAGCCGGTTAAGGAATTATCAAAGTTTATGATTATTATGGCAATGGCAGCAATTGGATTAAACAGTAATGTTGTACAGCTTATTAAAACAGGTGGAAAGCCTATTGTAGTTGGGGCAACATGTTGGTGTGGGATTACGATTGTAAGTCTTATTATGCAGCATATAATGAAAATCTGGTAAATGCTGTGACTGCAAAGGGAGCGCTTGTTATCACTCCTTCAATAGAAAAACAAAAAAATTGTAAAAATCAGAATTAGATTTTTACAATTTTTTATCTTAATTTACCTTATAAACTTTAACACCTGTTTTCTTACCAAATCTCTTTGTCTGTTTATGAGATTTAAAGAATACATCGATATGTTTTCCTTTGACACCGCCTCCGACATCTTCGGCTACGTATGTTTTTCCATTGATCTGTACTTTTGATCCTAATTTGATCTTTCTTTTATCTACAGCAATGGTTCTTCCCTGTTTTGCTTTCTTTCCAGAAGCTGTTCTTGTTCCCCATTTTCCACTGCATTTTTTACATCCGCAGTATGCTGTTAATTTGTATTTTCCTAAGTATTGTACTTCGTTATCTTCTGCTTTGGTTGAAGTTGATCCTGTAAAGATGATTCCTGATGCTACAACTAACATCGCGATCACTACTAACAATTTCTTCTTCATAACTTTCAGCATATAAACCTCTTTCTGTGCTCAATAGTTTCTTAAACTTCGAAACAATTTTGTAACAATTTCGAAATCTATGTTTCATACTTTACCCGATATTCTCCGAAATGTCAACCTTTGTACTCGATAAAATGCAATCCTTTTCCAATATATGTAAGTTTGTTGTTACAAATTTATTAACTTATACGATTTGTTTTTTATATATGTGTATACAATATTTCTATTCTTCATTGCATTTTTTCCATTAAAAAAAGAAGCGGAAAACCGCTTCTTTACGTTGTTTCTTCTTATAAAATGATATCCATGACACCATCTAAGTAAATATTTTCCACATCCTCGATCAGTCCTGCGTCACATGCCTGTGTTAATTTTGGATCAATTGGAAGTTTTCCGAGTACTGGAATGTTAAACTTCTCAGAAATTTCTTCAATATGGCTGTCTCCAAATACCTTGATCTCTTTGCCGCAATCTGGACATTCAATGTAGCTCATGTTCTCGATCAGACCAAGAACTGGTACATTCATCATGTTCGCCATATTCACAGCTTTCTCCACGATCATTCCTACCAATTCCTGTGGAGTTGCAACAACAACGATTCCATCTAATGGAATAGATTGGAAAACTGTTAATGGAACTTCTCCTGTTCCTGGTGGCATATCCACAAACATCACATCAATGTCTTTCCATAATGTTTTACCCCAGAACTGTTTTACAACATCTGCTACAACTGGACCTCTCCAGATCACTGGCTGTGTTTCTTCTTCTAACATTAAATTTAAGGATACAACTTCGATTCCGAAGTTTGTCATTGCTGGAAGAATGATCCCTTCTGCATTCCCTAATAATCTCTCATGAAGTCCAAATGCCTGTGGGATAGATGGTCCTGTGACATCCGCATCAAGAATTGCTGTATGCAACCCTTTTCTCATTGCTGCGACTCCTAATAAGGAAGTTGTCATGGATTTACCTACGCCACCTTTTCCACTGACGATACCGATGACCTTCTTTACCTTACTTTCTCTATATAATGGTTCAAGAAAATCTGTTTTCTCCTGTGTTCTGCTTCCACAGTTTGCACTACAACTGCTGCAGTCATGACTACATTCACTCATTTTTACGCCTCCATAGCTTCTAAAATATCTTTTGCACTAGATGCAATATCACCGTTAAATACAGCGGATCCCGCTACAAATACGTTTGCTCCACATTCTTTGACATGTGCTACGTTCTTTGCTGAGATTCCTCCATCTACTTCAATATCGATATCCAGTCCTTTTTCATTGATGATTGCTCTTAATTCTTTGATCTTGTCATCCATCTTCGCAATATAAGACTGTCCGCCATAACCTGGGTTTACAGTCATGATCAGTACCATATCTAATTCTTCTAATACATAATCTAATGCAGATAATGGCGTTGCTGGATTCAAGGCTACTCCAACTTTTAATCCTTTCGCTTTTACCTGCTGGATCGCTCTGTGAAGATGTTTTGTTGCTTCTGCGTGAAGAGTGATCAGATCAGCTCCTGCTTCTGCAAAATCATCAATATATCTTCCTGGTTCTTCAATCATTAAATGTACATCAAATAAAGCTTCTGTTTCTTTACGAAGTGATTTAATCACTGGAAGTCCCAAGGAAATATTAGGTACGAACATTCCATCCATAACATCAATGTGCACCCATTTTGCACCTGCTTTTACTGCTTCTTTTACATCTGCTCCAAGATTCGCAAAATCTGCTGACAAAATTGATGGGGATAAAATATAATCCATAACTCATTTCTCCTTTACACACCTGTTTTTAGCACTCTTTTTAGTATAACGTATTGTTTATAACAAGTCTAGTTACTATCAAAAAAAGAACCTTCTTATTTTAGTTCTTTCAGAAGGTTCTTTTTGATTTTTATGTAATTGTTTTACCCACGTTCAATGATCTTTCCCATCTGTTTTGCAACATTCCATGCATGATCACCAATACGCTCAAAGTCTGTTAACATTTCAGAGAAAATGATGCATGCTTCGTCATTACATTCTCCTTTATTGATACGTTCCAAATGACTTTCGTAGAATTCTTCTGTCTTCTGATCGATAAAGTTCTCTGAATCATGAACTTTCTGGAGCCATACTTCAATATCATCTGGCTCCTTAGAAATGTTATGGAACATTTTCGCACAGATTTCTTTCATCTCTTCCATCTGTTTCTTCGCTTCATCTGAGAATACGATCTTATTTTCTTCGATCAATTTCGTGTAATCACAGATATTGACCGCATGATCTCCGATACGTTCTACATTACTTGTCATATCAAGATAAGATCCAATATTCTTTGAAGCCTTTACATTTGTCTCATGTGCCATCATTTTGGCTGCTGCCTTTGAAATTTCCTTATTTAAGTAATCGATATAATCTTCTCGTTTATCGACTTCATCCAGATATTTGCTGCTTCCTGCCAAAAATGCTGTAAAACTTTCTTCTACATTGATTCTTGCCATCTCAAGCATTCTCTGAATTTCATTTCTTAAGTTCTGTAAGTTGATCGCTGATGTACCAAATGTTGCATCCACTCTTGTATCCACTGATTTGATATATTTTAAATGTTTGTGATGTTCTTTCTCTTCTGCTTTCTCTGGAAGGATCTTGGTTGCAAGTTTTGCCAGATAATTTCCAAATGGGATCAGCAGGATGGTTGTACTGATATTAAATAATGTATGCATATTGGCAATCTGTTTTGTAATACTGCTTCCACTGAATGCTGCGACATAATCTGTGATCGGTGTGATCAAACATAATGTTGTAAAGATCGCTGTTCCAATGATATTAAAGCTTAAATGAATGATCGTTGCTCTCTTCGCACTTCTCTCTGTTCCAATTGATGCTAAGATTGCTGTGATACATGTACCGATATTCTGTCCAAATAATACAAATGCTGCATCATGGAAACTGATCACTCCGCTTAGCGCCAGCGCCTGTAAGATACCTACAGAAGCTGAAGATGACTGGATGACCGCTGTAAAGATCATACCTGCGATGATTCCGATCAATGGATTTGAGAATCTTGTCATCAGGTTGATAAATGGTGGATACTCACGAAGTGGTATCATGGAATCTCCCATCATGTTCATTCCAACAAATAAAATACCAAGTCCTGCAATGATCTCTCCGACAAACTGTACTTTTTCATTCTTTGAAAATACAACGATTGCTACACCGATAAACGCAATTAATGGTGCTAATGCCCCAACATCTAAGGCAATTAACTGTCCTGTAATTGTTGTACCAATATTAGCTCCCATGATGATCCATACGGCCTGATTTAATGTCATCATTCCAGAGTTTACAAATCCTACGACCATTACCGTTGTAGCTGAGGATGACTGGATCACGGCTGTGATCAAAGCTCCTACGATAATACCTAAGAATCTGTTAGATGTCAGTTTTTCCAAAATGTCTTTCATTTTATTTCCGGCAACGGATTCCAATCCGTTACTCATCATCTGCATACCATATAGGAATAATGCTAATCCTCCCAACAGACCTAAAATGTTTGTACTGCTCACTTTTTTTCTCCTTTAGTTGTTCTTTTCTTTACTTCTCTTTCACTTATTTTTTACAACAGTTTTATTTTAACTTATTTTCAAGCATTGTAGTGTTAAATCTATGTAAAATTTTAATTGTAGGTAGTGTTGCATGTATGAGTCAGAAAGAAGATAAGAAAAAATATTTATAAGAATAAAGGGTGACACTCCGC
>ERZ869983.648-NODE-648-length-11209-cov-3.705803_pt1 | contig 11209 bp, 9 predicted proteins | sample MGYA00521106_ERZ869983 | MGnify/ENA primary metagenome ERZ869983 (study PRJEB32232, sample SAMN07284972) | human gut metagenome | biome: human-associated habitat; material: feces | host: Homo sapiens | place: Tanzania | collected 2014-04-05 ...
CTTATCCTGCACATCCTGCAGCCGATGAATCACCCCCTGGTAATAAACATAAACACATCGTGTTGTAAGTTCATATGTATTTGGTATCTGCGCAACAATTTTTCCTGGCGCATCATTCAGTTCTGAGATTTCCCGATTGAATTGATTGATCTCATCGCTAACATACTCATACACACTATTTAAAAATCCCAGCACAACTTGGTTCTCATACAAATCATAAGAATACTGTGATAAATACGTCTTTACTTTTCTAGGGACATATTCTTTGCCATGAAAAGTAATACCCATTTTTTCATTTGTTCGCATGAGATTATCAGGATTGTTAACTATCCATCTTAATCCGTCAAAATCAATCCTGGAAGCTGCCATCTGCATTCCTGCCGGAAGCGGTCTTACGAAAAACCGGTCGATTTCTGATTTATTTACCATCTGTGCAATTTTCCAGGATCCCTGAAAGAAAAAGTTCACCCATCCTTCCGAAAATAACAGATATCCGTATAACAATAAAATTTCCCATACAGACCAGCCTCCAACTGTGGGAATATTTGTATAGATAATTCCAATAACTGCCAGATTTGATACCTGGGACAGCAATGTAAAAAATGTCATCATCAGAAAATCTGCCCGATAATACATCAGGGATTTTATATTCATTTCCTGCATCTTCCGGTATATTTTGAAATATTTCCTGTATCTGCCCATCTTTAACCTCCATATAATGCGATAACGGAAGAGGCTTTTTTCCATAAGATGCTTCCAAATGCAAATAATATCACATTCCATACGCTCTGGAACAAAAGTGCTTCCCAGCATTTCTGCCAGCAAAATATTCCGTCAAATATGCTGCATGGAATATATACGATCCCGGAAAAAGGCATAACCGTAACAGTTTTCTGCAAAAATCCAGGAAACAATGCCAGTGGAACCAGAGCTCCAGAACAGAAATTTGTCAGAACTTCTCTCCCTTTTACAACACCATACGCATTATCTGTATAAAAACAGAGCATGGAAAATATATACTGGATGTTAAATTTGATTCCCATTCCCAAAAGTATGGAGAAAAGCAGCAGAAGAACTCGCCACACCTCTATATTCTGCATTCCGTTACACATTACCAGAAAAGTACCGCACCATAAAAATGTGATCAAAAATTCCATTCCTGCTGTTCCAACAGCCTTAAAGAAAGTCAAGCTTCGGTAACTCAGCGGTTTTAACAGATCTGTGATTATATTTCCACTGATAATACTGTTGGCTGTCTGCATTTCAAATCCAAAAGAAAACGTACTGTTACACAAAAAAGAAACGATCACATATTTTTTCATAATCTCCCAGGTATATCCATTAATCTCCGTATGATATAAAAAAATACTTTTCCATACATAGTAAAAAACTACAACCTGAACAAAATTTGCAAGCAATCCAGTCAGGAAATTTTCTTTATAAGCAATTCCTTCCAGAAATCCCCCTTTTATCAGTGCCAGATATTTTCTCATATTTACACTCTCCTCTGAAAACAAAATCAGGTGATTAATTTTCTGTATTTCCATTGAACAGCTTAATAATAATTTCTTCCAATGTTTCTGCTTCCGGATAATCATCAAAAATTTTTGTTATTTCATCATCAAATAAAATTTCTCCTTTTTCCAGAATGATAAGTCTCCGGCACAGCCATTCCATGTCTTTCAGATCATGGCTCGTCAGCAAAATCGTGGTCTTTTTTTCTTTATTTATGTATTGTAAAAACTGATATACTTTCTGTTTGACTGCCACATCCAGCCCTATTGTTGGTTCATCCAGAAATAAAACCGGCGGATCATGTAAAAGAGCTGCTGCTATATCTGCCCTTACTCGCTGTCCGAGAGACAGCTTTCTTGCCGGCTGGTCCATAAATTCTTCCAGTTCCAGGATTTTCTTAAACAGATCCAGATTTTCTTCATAAACATTGTCCGGGATTTCATAAATACTATGCAGCAGTTCAAAAGAATCTTTTACCGGAATATCCCACCACAGCTGTGTCTTCTGACCAAACACAACGCCTATCTTCCCGGCATTTATGAGCCGTTCCCTGAATGGATCATTTCCCATAACGGAAATCTTTCCGTCTGTCGGTTTCATGATCCCTGTAAGCATTTTGATGGTCGTTGATTTTCCAGCCCCGTTTGCACCAAGGAAAGCTACACATTCACCCTGCTGTATGGAAAAAGAAATTCCTTTTACAGCTTCCTTCTCTTTATATTGGGGATGGAATAAGTATTTCACCATTCCGGTAAAACCTTCCTGTCGCTGTGAGATCTTATATTTTTTGTACAGATTTTTAACCGCTATGCTCTCCATATGCATTCTTCTTTCTCTGTATTTTACTCTGTTTCTGTAATCTCAGTTACTGTCTATACAATAGCATCGTATATTTTATCCGTACATGTTCATTGTATAAATCTTTATGTTTATAATATAATTTTCACTGCAAAAAAAGCTCCCCGGAAAACAGCTTTTTACTGATTTCGGGAAGCCAATATCTTTTTTATTTACGCAAGTACTCTGATGACAGATTTTATTTTTACAGAGGTGTCACATCCTTACCTGATACTCTCTTTACAGTGCCTCTTTATACAGTGCCAGGATATCCTCCTGAACGGTTTTCTGCGGATTTACCGCAATATTTCCGCTTTTCATGGCATCCTCTGTCATCTGCGCAAAATACTCATCCGTAACCCCTGCATCCGATAATTTCGCCGGGATCCCAACCTGTGTATTCAGCTCACGGACTGCCTGTTCCAGCATTCCTTTTGAAAACTCAGAATCACATTTCTTTTCCGTGGAAATATAATTATAGATCTTCTGATATTTTCCGAAGGCTGCCTCTTCGTTATATTTCACGATATACGGAAACAGGATTCCGTTTGCAACACCGTGAGGCACATTGAAAAAAGCACTGACCGGATGGCTCATGGCATGGATATTTCCAAGTCTTGCCCAGGAAAAAGCAATCCCGGCAAACAGAGAGCCTGCCAGCATATCGGAGGCTGCTTCCAGATTACTGCGGTCTGCCACGTAGGTACGGATACTCCGACCGATCAGCTCCATTGCTTTTTCGCTCATTGCCTCGGAAAATGGAGATGCGTCCAGAGAAACGTAAGATTCCTCTGCGTGGATCAGCGCATCGATCCCGCAGGCAGCCGCCACGGAAGCCGGTGCGGAGGTGAGAAGCAGCGGATCCAGAAGTGCATAAGCCGGGATCAGCTTATAGGAAAATACTGTAAGCTTGTAATTTCGTTTGTGATCGGTAATAACAGAAAAAGCCGTAACCTCTGAACCGGTTCCGGCAGTTGTGGGAATAGCGATCAGTGGGATGATCTCCCCCGGAACCTTGTCCGCACCTTCATATTCTGTGATGCTGCCACCGTATTTCGCCACAACGCCTACGGCTTTTGCCACATCCATCGGGGAACCGCCGCCAAGAGCAACAATAAAATCCGCTCCGCTTGCCTGGAACGCTTCTGCTGCACGTTCCACAGTCTCCACGGATGGATTTCCTTCTGTATCACAGAAGGTGCTGACTGAAATGCCGGCCTGTGTAAGGATTTCTTCACACTGCCCCACTACGCCAAGTCTGTTCAGTGTGGGGCCGGAAATGATAAAGCCATGTTTTCCGCCAAGCTTCCCGGCTGCCCCGGGAAGCTCCTTTAATACACCTTCACCAAAAAGAATATTCTGCGGTACGGAAAATGTAAATCTTTTCATGCTGTTCGTCTCCTCCGCTTATTCTGAAAGTGCTTTTACTGTCTCTTCAATGATGGCAGCCGCCTGATCACAGTCTTCCTCTGTAATGATCAGCGGCGGTACCATACGGATGGTATGTGCTCCGATGGCCGTGATCAGGAGATGTCTGTCAAGACAGCCATGCTTTACATCCACACCAGAAATAGTATCATCAAACTCCACGCCTACCAGAAGACCCTGACCACGAACCTCTTTTACATGAGGGATCTTTGCAAGCTTTTCCATAAAATAGGTGCCCATTTTTGCCGCATTGCCAGCCAGATCTCTGTCAAGAAGTTCACCAACCTCGGCCAATGCTGCAGCACAGGAAACCGGATGTCCGCCGAAGGTTGTTCCGTGAGAACCAGGTGTGAAAGCTTTTGCCACTTCCTCTGTAGCACAGATCGCGCCGATCGGCATACCTCCTCCAAGTGCTTTTGCCATGGACACGATATCCGGTTTGATCCCGTAATGCATATAGCTCATCACCTTACCGGTTCTGCACCAGCCTGTCTGAACCTCATCAATAAGAAGGAGCATATCGTTCTCATCACAGAATTCCCGGAGTCCCTTCATAAATTCCATGGTTGCCGGATGGACACCGCCCTCGCCCTGTACAGGCTCTATCATAATAGCAATGGTATTTTCCGTGCAGGCGTCTTTAAAAGCCTCAAGATCATTGTACGGTGCGTAGGAAAATCCGTAGGTCATAGGGCCAAAACCAACCTGGCATCCGTTTCCCGGCTGTCCGGTGGCAGACATGGCACCAAAGGTTCTTCCATGGAATCCCATCTTTGCAGTTACGATATGATAACGGTTCGGACCATATTTTTCGATTCCGTATTTTCTTGCCATTTTGATCATGGCCTCATTTGCCTCTGTACCGGAATTCTGGAAAAAGATCTTATCCATTCCGATGGTTGTGCAGACCTTTTCAGCAAGAAGAGCCTGGGGAATGGTGTACGGATAGTTGAAGGTATGCATCAGTGTCTGTGCCTGGTCTACCACCGCTTTTACTACCTTCTCATTGCAGCTTCCTGCGGAGTTTACTGCGATACCTGCATAAAAATCCAGATATTTTTCCCCCTTCTCATTGTAGATATACTGGTCTTTTGCACTTTCTGCCAGAAAATCCATTCTCTCATAGGTCTCGATCATGTATTTGTTTACTTTTTCCTTGATATCCTCAAATGTCAGTCCTGTTTCTTCCAGCTTCATTTCTTTTCCTCCCCTTTTGTGATCTGTTCTGATAAGATCTGTTCCCGTGTGATCAGACCCTTCATCACCAGATATTCTTCGATCATCTTTACGCATCCTGCAATTCCGACTTTTTCACTGTTCAGCGTCATATCGTAGTTGACGGGATTGGTCCAGTAATTACCTTTTGTATAATATTTATAATAGTCCGCCCTGTACTTATCTGTGTTCTCAATGGTGGCTGCTGCCACATCTGAGGATACCTTCATCCTCTGCATGGTCCGCTCCAGACAGAAGGCACGCGGCGCTTCGATATAGATACTTACCACATTTTTTCTGCCCTTTAAGACATAATCTGCGCATTTTCCGACGATCACGCAGGATTCCTGATCTGCCAGGTTTCTGATGATCTGTGACTGATACTCAAACAACCTGTCATCGGAAACAAATTTCTCATTTCTTGCAATGTACTGTCTGGATCTGGGCAGCCCTTTAAGGAATCCTGTAAATCCTCCGTTATTCCGGATACGCTCATTGATATCCAGGAAGAGCTTTTCATCCAGTCCGCTCATCTGGCTTGCCAGTGTCAGGATACGGTTTTCATAACAGTGGATCCCAAGGTCTTTTGCCAGCATGGAGGCGATTTCCTTTCCGCCGGTTCCAAAACCTCTGGCAAAGGTTACAATAAAATTTTCCATTTTATACTCCTTCCTATCCTGCTAGATAACGGCTCAAAAATTCTCTGGTACGGGCATTTTTAGGATTTTTAAACAGCTCTGCCGGAGGTGCGTCCTCCACAATGTAACCCTGATCCATAAAAATCGTCCTGGTGGAAACATCTCTGGCAAATGCCATCTCATGAGTCACAATGATCATGGTAAGGCCTGTGGTCGCCAGCTCCTTCATAACATTTAAAACCTCTCCTACCATCTCCGGGTCCAGCGCTGATGTAGGTTCATCAAAAAGCAGGACCTCCGGATTCATGCAGAGCGATCTTGCAATGGCAACCCTTTGCTTCTGTCCACCGGAAAGCTGTGTTGGATTTGCATTGATAAACGGTGCCATTCCTACCTGCTTCAGATGTGTGATCGCACGGTCAAAGGCTTCTTCCTTTGACAGATGAAGGACTTTTCTTGTACAGAGCATACAGTTCTGGAGAACAGTCATGTTGTTAAAGAGATTAAATGACTGAAATACCATGCCGACCTTTGACCGGTAATCATTGATCTCCTTCTGGACTGCTCCGATCTCTTTTCCATGATAGCGGATCTTTCCGCTGGTCTGGGTTTCCAGCTTGTTGATACAGCGAAGCAGAGTGGATTTTCCGGAACCGGAGGAACCAACGATACAGATGATCTCGCCCGGCTCCACGTTGAAATCGATTTTTCGCAGTACCTCATGCTGCCCGAATGCTTTACTTAATTCCTCAACGGATATGATTGCATCACCCATTATTTTTCCCTCCTTACGGATTTTCCATATATTCCACTGCCAGTGCGTAGTTCTCTGTTTTCTTCATCTTCTTTTCAAGGAATGTAAACAGACGGTTGAATACAAAGCAGAGTACAAAATAGATCACTGCAATAACAAGATAGGATTCAAAATATTTATAATAATTTCCGCCTACAGTTTTCGCTGCCATAAACAGCTCCTGAACTGCGATAACATTCAGAACGGAAGTCATTTTCAGATTTGTAAGAAATGTATTTGCCATCTCAGGGATGATGTTTTTGAAGGCCTGCGGAAGTACTACATAGATCATAGTCTTCATAGGTGACATTCCCATGGCCCAGGCGCCTTCCCTCTGTCCCATATCAATGGAACCGATGCCGGCTCTGACTGTTTCTGCCATGTAAGCTCCGGTATTCAGTACCGTTACCATAACACCTGCAAACAATGGTGTAATATTCACATTTGCCTGACGGATACCATAATACAGGACCATTGCCTGAACGATCATTGGCGTATCTCGGAAAACCTCCACATAGATCCTGCAGATTGCCTTTAAGATTTTAAAAATTCCTTTTTTCAGAATGCTGTCGCCTTCATTGATATGGATATCCTGGATGATACCGATGATATAGCCAAGCAGGAAACCAAGAATGGTTCCTGCTACAGCTATATAGAGAGTCAGCCAAGTTCCTTCCAGAAACATACTGGAATATTTTTTTGCCAGAAAGATCATCCATTCCAGGGAATTAGACGGATCTGTAATTGAAAAGCCTAACATATCTCCACCTCACTTGGACTAGTTCGCTGCCGGCTGCTGTGTCAGAACAGTATCCATCAGCTCATCCATTTTCTCTTTATCGTTCCAGCCGATGTCATCCATAGCACCCTGCAGCTTATCTCTCAGCTCTGTGTCATCTTTTCTTGTTGCGATGCAGACATTGACCATTTCATCATCATCTTTAAAGGTATCCTTCTCATCCAGGTTGATTATCTTCAGATCCTTGTTTGTCAGCGCTGCTGATTCTGCTGTAGGAACATCTACAACGCAGACATCCGCAACTCCGTTGGAGATTGCCATAAAGCACTCGGATGTTGTCTCATAGTTTCCGGACTGCTCTGCACCGTCGATCTGATCCAGAAGCGGTACCCATCCGGTTCCAAGCTGTGTGGTAACCTTACAGCCTGTTCCTGCAAGATCGGAAAGACCTTTGACATCGTCATATTTGCCGCCTGCCTTTACCACGATACAGTTATCTCTGTAATAATATGGTTCTGTAAAAGAATATGATTTTTCTCTTTCTGCCGTTTTTCCCATACCTGCGATGATACAGTCATAATCGCCGGCATCCATGGAGATTCCGATGGATGACCACTCAACCTTGTGGATCTCCAGCTTCATTCCAAGCTGATCTGCAAGCTTCTGAGCTACTGCCACATCGTAGCCATATGCGTAATAATCACTGCCGTAAATAGGTTCTGCCTTGCTTCCGTCCGGGGTTGTGTCTGTATCCTGGGTCCAGTTGAACGGTGCATATGCACATTCCATACCAACTCTTAACACATCCTTATCGGATTTTTCTGCTGCCCATGTGGAAGCTGCTGTAGATGCTAACATTGCTGCGGAAATAATACCTGTGACCACCATTTTGCCTAAAAGATTTTTTTTCATATTCGTTTCCTCCTCTTCTACATAGCTGGCACAAAACATATTTAACTGGTCGACCTGAACGTTTTCGCCTGTAAACAAAAAGGGCGCTGAAAGAAATTTTTTATTTCCTTCAACGCCTTCGTTGTTTGATAGACTTCATTATACTCAGAAGAAGCTTTTCGTCAACTTTCACTTTGCACAAATTAACTGTTCATTTTGCACAGTATCATATCTGTATGGATCTGATTTTCAGGAAAACATCAGCTGTTTGATCAGGATACAGTTTACCGTATCCAGATATTCCATGTAGTCATCCAGCTCAAAATCTATCAGCTCCTGGATCTTATTCAGCCGGTACTGCAGGGAATTTCTGTGGATAAAAAGCTCCTTCGCCGTTTTTCCGACACTGAACCCGTTCATATAATAGGCAAGCAGGGTATCCAGGAGAAACGTTCCGTTGGCATGATCATATTCCTCCAGCTTTCCCAGCCGTTCATTGCAGTAATTCAGGATCTCATCATGGTTGTCGTTATTGAACAGATACTGATAGATCCCCATGGCTGTTGCACTTAAGACTTTTTTGTGCTTGGGATTTGGAAGCATGTCTTTTTTGGGGATCAGACGCTTTGCCTCCTGATAGCTGGTGCCGAAATCTGCAGGATTGGTGTAGATGCCGCCCAGGATACAGGTGCTTCGGATGGTTCCGTGAAACTGCGGACTGGCATCGATCTTCTGAAGAACCTTTTCCAGCTCATGTTCAATGCTTTTGTCTTTTTTTGCCTCAAAAAGAAGGACAAATTTGTTGAGAAACCGGAGGAACATGGGCTTGCCTTCCATTGCCATGACTTCCTGGTTCAGATAATTGGCATAATACTCGTAGATATGCTCATCCTGCTCCAGATTGATGCCGTACTTCCGGTCAGCCACAATGATCCCTACTCTGCAGGGTGTTGTAAAGTTGATCCCGAACTGCTGGGAGATTTTTTCGATATAGCGATCATTAATATCATAGCCAAACAAAAGATTGTAAAGATAATCTCCCATCCGCCTGTTCTGCATTTCATATTCCAGGATGATTTTTCCCACACTCTGGGCAATGTCCACAAAAGAAGCTCCCTCCCACCGGATGTAAAACAGCGGAAGCTTCAGTTCATTGGCTTTGTCGATCATCTCCCTTGGGACGGGCTCCTTGTCATCGGTGATAGAAATCCCAAAGCCGGAAATCCCAAGCCCATACAGTTCTTCCATGGCTTTCTGCGCCTCTTCCAGGTCAAACCGGACATAGTCCACCACACACAGGGCAAAATTCCCCTGGTTCATATGCTCCTCAAAAGGCCGGGTCTGCACCATATAGGTCCATGTGACAGGTCTTGTGAGGCCTTTTTCCCCGGCGATCAGTTCCACTCCGTCCAGCTGCAGCTCCAGTATATCCTGACAGGTGATCATATGCATCAACTCCTTATTTTTGCAGTATTTCACACGCTCGCATCCATAAACAGGCAAAACAATATCTGATTTTCTCATCCTTCAGTTATCCTAGCAGAAATATCGGATTCCGGCAACTCATAAAAAAAGCCTGGAAGAAATCAGCCACAGGCATTTTATTTCTTCCAGGTTTTTCTGTTTTCTGATCTTCAGTCAGCTGTCTTTGATCCGGCAGCCAATGTAACTCTGCATCCAGCTACATTCCGACTTATTCTGCCTGTGGTTTGCGTACCTGTGCTGTACCCTTCTTTGCTCCGACAGATTTTTCGGCATGCTCTTTCACAAGATTCCGTCCAAGCAAAGTCAGGCATACAAATGCGATCACTGCAAAAACAGCTCCGATCCCAAATACCACGTTCATCTCGTAGCCATTGCTGCTCACCAGACCGGAGATCGCCGGTGCACCAAAGGTTGCAAATACGATGCCGAACATAACAAATCCATAATTTTCTCCGGTGTGTTTCATTCCGAAAATGGAGCTTGTCAGAGACGGAAAGCTTCCCATGATGCCGCCATAGCAGCCGTACATCAGCACAACGGCAACCGTTACTGCCAGGGATCTTGATACAGCGAGAACTCCCATAGCGATCACTGCCACGATCAGCACTCCTTTGATGCAGACGATCCTGCCCACTTTATCTGCCAGTGTCGGAAGCACCAGTCTTGCTCCCGCATTGACAATGGATCCAAGCATAACGGCACTGACTGCCACTGCAGACGGGATTCCAAGGTCGATCTGGTAGGTCTGGGATACCGGTGAAACCATAAAATAAGAAATCAGTCCAAAGAACATGGTCGCAAGAAGAAGATAAAAATTCTTTGTTCTCATCATCTCTCCGGATGTATACTGCTTCATCTCCGGTGTCCCGGACTTTGCCGCAGAGCCACCTGCGTTCACCAGACTCTTATCGGGCGCCTGAAAAAAGATGCCGCACAGGATCCAGGAAACTGCGATGGCTGCCCCGACAATCAGAAAGGTTTTCTGCACGCCCTCTGCTTCCAGCAGCTTTCGGCTCAGTGGTGCCAGGAAAAATCCGCAAAGTCCGTTGGCAGTTACCACAACACCGGAAGCGAATCCGGTGCGGTCCGGAAACCATCTCTGTACTGTTGCCAGGATCACTGTGTAGATCATTCCCTGTCCAAATCCCTGCATCACCCCGTAGGTGAGATACATGGGAAGCGGTGTAGGAACGATCAGAAATGCGGATGCCAGGATTCCTGCCGCAAAGATCCCGCCTCCGATCCATACGATGGTCTTTTCCTTAAAGCGATTCTGCATCCTTCCACCTACGATGTTTCCAAATACAAAGGTGCTCAGTGCCAGATAAAAGCACATGGATGCCTGTCCTTGGCTCCAGCCTGCCTGCTCCATCACATAAGGCTGGTAAATAGACCATACATGGGGATAGCCTGTAAAAAAGATTGCGAATGCTCCGAATATCATAGTCAGCAAACGCTGTTTCTTCAACTTTCCAGTCATAATAACCTCCTTCGAACAGCAAAATCGCGTGCATTTCATCGTGTATGCGTGCATATTGCGTGTTTGTCTTGTTTTGTGTATAATATCACACGCATTTTAATTATGCAATGTTATTTTTCTGTTTTCTGTTTTTTCGCGTTTTTATCTAATTCACAGTATATTTCTTTGTATATTATTTACAATTTTCG
>ERZ869983.651-NODE-651-length-11173-cov-9.827956_pt1 | contig 11173 bp, 11 predicted proteins | sample MGYA00521106_ERZ869983 | MGnify/ENA primary metagenome ERZ869983 (study PRJEB32232, sample SAMN07284972) | human gut metagenome | biome: human-associated habitat; material: feces | host: Homo sapiens | place: Tanzania | collected 2014-04-05 ...
GCTGATATATCTGCAATACCTTAATATTCTCTGTCGTAGATACTCTTTTGGCAACTGATGTATCTGCAATACCTTGATATTCACTGTTGCAGATGCTCTTTTTTAGACTAATGTATCTGCGACTTGCTTTTCTTTGAACCTACAGATACTTCCCATCCAAATTTTGCATCTTCAATCCCCAAAAATTCACTATCGCAGATATCATTGCTTAATATCCTTTGAGTTCTAAGTTACAACCACCATTCAACTGGTGGTTTATTATTAGCCCTCCAAAGGGCTATTGTTACTGCTCGCCCCAAAGGGCGGTATCGCAAGCACTTTTACTGGCCCGCTATAAAGCGGTACTACTGGAATCTTCTTTTCTCGATTCCTCTGCTTGCTCATTTATATATTTCTGAACTGCTGCATCTGTTATATTGCCGATTGTTTCAACATAATATCCTCTAGCCCAAAAGGCTTTATCCCATTTACTTTGCAGCTCCGGATGTCTGTCATAAATCATTAATGTACTTTTTCCTTTCAGATATCCCATAAAATCTGATACTCTGAGTTTTGGCGGAATTGCTACGCTTAAGTGTACATGATCTATGCATACTGTTCCTGCTATTATCTCTACATTTTTATACTGGCATAAAGTTGCTATTATCTCCCGGACATCTCTGCGTATTCTCCCATACAATACCTTCTTTCGGTATTTAGGAATAAACACAATGTGATACTGGCATTTCCAACGAGTATGTGATAAACTTTTATTGTCCATTTGGACCGCCTCCTTTGATTTTGAGTTTGGCTTGCGACACCATTCTCATTTTATCACAGGAGGCTTTATTTTGTTATCCTCACCACTTCCGACTACTCTATTCTCCCCAGCATAGCTGGGGGATTAGACTTTTCATTAAGCTATAACCTTGGTGCAGGAAATATACCAAGAGTGAAAAAGACATTCCGTCTGCTGCTTTTCTCCTGCGTGACAGGATCATTTCTCATCTGGCTTTTGTGCATGACTGTTCCGGGAGCCGTGGCCCACATTTTCACTAACGATATGGGACTGATTCAATATTCCGAACAGAGCATGAGAATCTATCTTTCCATGCTGTTGATCTATGGTATTCAGGTGGCCTGTCAATACAGCTTTGTGGCTTTGGACCAGGCATCCAAAGCAATTTTCCTTACTGTCTGGCGGAAACTGATTTTGCTGATCCCGTTGATTTTCGTGCTTCCGCTGGTGTGCCCCGATCCGGTTATGGGTGTATACCTGGCCGAGCCTGTTGCGGATACCATTGCGGTCTGCACGACTGCCTCCATGTTCTATCAATACTATCGTGCGCTAGAGCGTGTCTGAAAAAGGCTTTTCGCAAGCTGCGAGTCCCAAATTCTATTTCTGTTGCTTCAGTAATCCATTTCCCAAATGCTTGTGATTCTTTTGATGGAATATAGCCCAAATCTTTGTATTCTATAGCACTCCAAAAAAATACTGCACACTCTTGACAACAGGTCTATGATAGAGTCAAGAGGTGATTATTATGTTACATGATGAAACACGAAAACTACTTATTGAAGCTTGGAATAAAACGCACAATGCAAAAGAAATCGCAGAGTGTTTTTCTGTGAATACCAGTACTGTTTACCGCCTGGAAAAACAAATGCGTGAAACAGGTTCTGTAAAAACAATGACATCACAGAGAGGTCGTAAACATGCCCTGACACCGGAAGATATCCAAAACATTGACCGGGTGGTTCAGCAGGAACCAGATATCACAATTGATGAAATCATTGATAAACTTGGTCTGCATGTTTGTAATGAAACAGTCCGCAAGGCAGTTATTAAACTCGGGTATTCTTACAAGAAAAAATCTCTTCATGCCTCAGAGCAGGAGCGTCCCCGATGTCAGGGAAAAACGCAGAAACTGGAAAAAACATATGTCGGAGAAAGACATAAATCATCTGGTTTTTCTGGACGAAAGCGGAGTAAACATCAATATGACGCGACATTATGCCAGAGCATGGAAAAACCGGAGAGCAGTAGATAAAACTCCACTCAACACGCCCTGCAATACAACCGTTCTTTCTTCCATACGTCTGAATGGAGACTGTGCCTATACAGTCTATCGGGGAGGAACTACTGCAGAGCGGTTTGCAGAATACCTGAAAACAAAGTTGCTGCCGACGCTTTCAGAAGCAGACATTATCGTTATGGATAATATGCGTTCCCATCATGCAAAAGCGGTGAAACAGCTACTGGACAGCTCAAAAGTAACCTATCTGTATTTACCCCCGTATAGTCCGGATCTGAATCCGATTGAAAAGATGTGGTCAAAACTCAAAGCATTTTTAAGGAAAGAAAAGATACGGATTGCATCGGAATTACCATCAGCTATTTCAAAAGGATTTTTAACAATTCGTCCAAAGGACTGCATAGGGTGGTTTCGTTCGTGTAATTATGTGCAATAATTTATTGGAATGCTATAATAACAGCCAAAACCATCGGTTTTCTTTGTCCTCTATTTTGGTAAAGTTTACTTTACAAAATCTACATTCCTAAGTGATTCTTTGCTATCATTTTCCAGACGCTCCCTTTTTCTTTATTTCTTCCATATTCATATATTATCCAGAGCAACACTATATTTACGCGATTCGAGCATTGAAAGAGAAAATGATATTTTTGCAGAAGCTATTGACAGTCTTCTGGAAACCAATGGTTTTGTTTCTTATATCTTCGGTATTCTTTAACTCTGGGAATTTATAATGTCTGGAAACAGAATCATAGCTCCGACGGAACGCTTTCATGAAGAACCGTTTTTGCTGTACTGCTATTAAAAAAGCTATAGTAAAAAGCTGATGCAAGAGTAGAAAAATTATCTGTCTGAGCATCAGCTTTTTTGTAATTCATTCTCTGGACTTGTCTTTCTGAGGATTATATTGACCAAAGAAAGAGATAGGAATTATTTTTTTCTTGATACGGTTAATGTACTGCTTAGAAAAGTGTAATTGAGCAGCAATCTCCCTGTCAGAATATCCTTTCAGCAACAGATGGAAAATTTCTGTGTAAATAGATGGAAGTTTTTCCAGATGTTTCTGGTAATCACAAATCAAATCAATGTCCGGATATCTTTCTTCGAACTCAAAGTCAGGTAAAGAAATGAAATCTGTTGTCATTTCTGCGTTCTGTGGATTCTCCTTGCATAAGACACAAAATCTGCGATACAACCCTTTGTTAATAAAGCTGATACATTCTCCGGGGCTGTGGAAATAGTTCATTTTGTGAATAGTTGAAATGAATGCCAGCGTCATCTCCTGTTCTGCATCTTCCCTGTCTATAAAAAACAGCTTTTTTGAATATTTCTGTATCAGGGGAGAGAAGAGATTGATTGCCTGAAGCATTTTGGAAGAGTCGTCTTTTGCCTCATTTAATAAAGTACATAGATTTTTTTGCATATGTAAGCCTCCTTTTGTATAAAAAAGTAAAGAAAAGGATTATTTGGAAACTTTAAGGTTTCAAAAAAGTAAAAAAATCTTTTTTTATAAATATAGGTGCTTACAAAAAAAGAAATGGAGTATAAACAGCATGAAAATTAATACAGATTTTATTTCAAAAAATAATACATATGAAAGAAATACACCTGAATATATTGTGGTGCATAACACAGATAACTTTGCTGAAGGAGCCGATGCACACGCACATGCGCTTGCACAATGCAGAAAGAATTTCCAGGATATGTCCGCACATTATTACGTGGATGATAAAGAAATTATTTATCAGGCGGCAGATATTTGCAGAGGTTGTTGGCATGTAGGAATTGACTATGGAGGTGAGCTTTTTGGAATTGTCAACAATCGTAATTCAATTGGAATAGAAATGTGTGTGCAGAAAGGATATGATTTTGAAAAAGCATTCGAAAATACAGTATTGCTTGTAAAGTATCTCATGAATCGTACCGGTATTAAAGCAGATCGTGTTGTACAACATTACGATGTGTGTTTAAAGAATTGTCCATCAGAAATTCGGAGACACGGAGCATGGGAGCGTCTGAAATCTGAGATAGAGAAAGAAATTTTAATTCCCAAAACAGGAACCTATAGGATAACTGCAAAGGTTCTGAACATTCGTTCCGGTCCCGGGAGACAATATACCATTGTCGGAGAGGTTCATTTTGGAGAAGCATACACGATTGTACAAACAGAAAATAACTGTTGGGGGAAATTGCTTTCCGGAGCTGGCTGGATATGTTTGAACTATGCGGAACAGATAAAATGAATGTGAGGTGAAGAAAATGGAGTCATCAGTTTTGGATGCTGCATTATCTCAAGGGATATGGGCAGTATTGGCAGTATTTCTTTTGATCTACATTGTGAAATCAAATGAAAGATTTTCGGCAAGACAGGAAGAGCGGGAAAAACAGTATCAGGAATTACTGTCAGCATTAACAGAAAAATTTAATGTATTAAGTGTTATCGAGAGGGATATTACAGAGGTAAAAGAGTACATTATGGCAGATACAAAAGAAATCAATATAAAAAGTAGTTTCCGAAAATAGAGAAAACGGGTTTTTATTTTATGTAAGCGCTTATGAAACAGACCAATAAAACTATAAGGGTCTGCAAAAAACAGAAGGAGGATATTTTATATGCCAGGAACATTTAATGGAAAAACACTTGTTATTTCAGCGACACCTACAGCAGGAGCAAAAATTGTGGATGCAGGAGCTGCGACGAATGTAGCGGGAATTACAATCAGCGGAGACACTATGTACAGTGTGAAAACAAGCGGAAAGGTAACAACCTTATATAAAACACCGGATTATTCAAACGCAGATGCACAGGCTGTGGCAGTTAAAACCGGTTTGGGATATTTTGCATTAGGGCTTAGCAAAATCGGCACAGAATTATTTATGCTTGCTGAAGATACAGCGGGATATGGAAATACTACAAAGATTGTAAAAATGGATACTGCCGGTAATGTTATTAAGGAGTTTGATATTGTAAGTGAATTTCAGTATGGAGCGCTTGGAATTGCACATACAGGTGCGGCAAATGAATTTTTCATTCTTGCACGAGGCTCCAACGATGCAGATAACGATACTCTGATTGTAAAAAAACTGAGATTGGAGAGTTCTAATAGTTATGAAGTAGTTCATGAATTTAAGGTTACAAACAGAGGATATGGATATACAAGCCGTATCCAGGATATTTATTACCATTTAGACTACGGTCTGTTTATTCTGACAAATGATGAATTGTCTGCCGGAAGAAACAGAATTGTACATGTGGATTACAGAAGTAATGTGAATTCATATATTCCAGACGGAGTTATTAATGTTGAGATGAAAGGGTATAAGCAGTATAATCTGGAATCTATTTGTATGAAAGCAGGTCATCTTGTACTGGCTGCAAATGTAATTACAGGAACCGGGAAAGCAGAGGACCGTTTTTCTGTCCTGAATGGAATTACTTATGAAAAAGGTACTTATAGTTTTAACTGCGCTCTTGCCAAGGGAATGAAAGTAGACAATGAGATATTTGTTGATGATTTAGGAAAAAAAATCATAGCAACGAATTTTGGTGCGTTAGCATTTGATGAGAATAACCAAAAGTTGTATGGTATAAAAGCCGGTACAAATGGAAAATACGCAAATCCGAGTGTGTGTGCAGCAGCCATTTGGGAATTTGAGGATTACACAAGCGGTACGAAGGGCGTAAAAAGACTGGTGAATAAGGTTAAACCGGGAGAGAAGAGATGTCTGTATCATGCCAATGGAATGGATATATACAATCATGAATTGTATGTTACCTGTGCGGAACCTAATGGAAAAGGTGAATATTCGGTTGTGAAGCTTACTATGGGCAGTACATCTGAAGAATGGCCCTATAATAGGTATACCTGGGAAAACCGGACAAACGCAATCAGCCATTACAAAGGCAATCAGTTTATTCTTCTTACCGAAACCGGTGCAGAGGGTGAAGAAGATAAAAAAATATATAAACTGTGTATTGTACACTTCTCAGCAGGAAAAGTTGTGGTTGATCAAACAAAATATTTTATGAATACCGGTTATGAAGTGCTTCAGGGAATCAATTACAGTGACAAATACGGATTATTTATTGTTACGACGAAAAAACTGGAATATTTTCCTAATGGTGATGTGCAAACCAGTGGAAGCAGGGTACTACACATTGATATGAGCAGAACTAAAACAATGAAATTTAAAGATGGCAAGAAATATCCTGTTTTAATTCCGGATTTTGCCTTTAACAATGAACTGGATGAATCAAAGTTCTTTAGTTTTGAAATGGAATCCGTAGCGATTGACAGAAATACAAACAATATGATTGTGTCGGTTAATGCGAACAGTCCGATTGCGGGCGATAATGGTAAACATCCGGGGGAAGACTACATCTACAGATTTTCTTCCATTGAATTTAAATAACGAAACTTATCTTTACAGAGATTGGGTTCCTGCAAAGGTAGAAAAAAGCGGCTTTTCAAGCCGCTTTTTCTGCATAGTTAAATATGTTAAATAAAAAAAGATTGTTGAAAAAATATTACATATATGATACAATTGTTAACATAAACGTAACATGATAACGAGGTATAATGATGGAAAGAAGGCAAAGTATTATGAGAAGGAGAGGCAAAACATTTTTATCGCTGTTTCTTTCTGCTGTGATCGTTACCGGTCAGCCGGTATTGGCAGCCGATTTTTCTGCTGGAGAGGAAACATTTATTTCGGAAACCACAGAGCAGGAAGGCGATGTATCGGAAGCTTCAGCTATTTTCGAGGATACTGTGGATTCAGACAGTGAAATGAGATATGAGAAATATGAGGCGACAGTTTCTAGTGAAATCCTTGATTTGGGACAGACTGGAGTAAACGGCAGTGGTTGGGGGTGGGAAAGGCTGGAGATAAAAAATACAGGCACAGAGGCTTGGCATATCAAATCTATCTCAGAATTGAATGATTTTACACTTGAGCCGTTTGATTATCCGTTTCAGGGAAGGTTTCCAATGGAAGTTGGGAATAAGGTTAAGCCCGGAGAAGCTGTTGCAGCGGATATTTATGTAAAGAAAAATCTTTCTCCGGGAATTCATGAAGAAACCTTTGTCATGGAAACAGAAGAAGGCATTCAGGCGAAGTGTAGGATACGGGTTCTTATTCGCGGCGCATCTGATCAGGATTATGAGGTGAACTGCAGACCGAATAGCGGTACGAGATTTCTCACAATTACCCCTGAAGAATACGACTGGTGGGATAATACAGATCCGGATCCGGATATGTTTATGTGTCCAAAACGCAGTATATGGATATATAACAATGGAAAAAATCCTGTTACGGTTGATTTTGAGAATACGGAACATTTCTGGGCGTACCTTGATGATTATGAAACGGGGGTTATTATGCCCGGAGAAGGTACAACGGTTTATCTTCGTCCGAAAAAGGAAGAACAGGTAGCTACTGATATTTTTAAGGTTTCCATCACAGGAGGAATAGAATTATCTTATATAATTTCCCAGAATTGTCCTCATATTGCACCGCCTTATCCGGAAGGAGCAACGATAAAAGATGTGAAAGTACAGGGGTCAACTATTAAGGCAGCGGCTTATGACTGCGCAAACAGCGAAGGTTTCGATGCGGTTCTGACAAAGAAAAGCTGGGTTGACAGACCTGAGAATTATGTGAAGGTGGCGAAGAATCAGGATGCAAAGACCATCACCTTCACAAATGTAAAAAACGGCACGTATTATCTGGGAATCCATGCGTACAACAGGGATTATTATGATGGAAAAGTGTCTGGGAAAAGGTTTGGGGCATGGAGTTATCCAGTAAAAGTAGTAGTAAAGAACGGAATTCCCACAGAGAGGGTGAAGATTAAAACTGTAAAAACAAGTAAAGGAGCTGTGTCTGTAACAGTTGGCGTACCAAAAGGATTTGCAAGAGCAGATATGGAACTGAGATCTACAGGCGGAACCACCGTATATAAACGGAACAATCGGACAACCTATACAAGGATTACAGGCGTGAAGCCCGGAACCTATACTCTGAGAGTCCGCCCATGGGCCAAAATTAACGGAAGGAAAGCTTACGGAGACTGGGTATCCTGGGGAAGAAGAATCAGGGTAAAATAAAAAGAAACAGGCAACTGCCCCTTGTTTAGAAAAGTTTAAATTGGTTTGAGAAAAGAGAGAAAAGTAAATTCTGTAAAGTTGACTTCACAAAACCTGAAAAACAGAAAGAGAGCTGCCAGACAGCAGAAGAAAAAACAGAACGGACAAAAAAGACGGATTGATTACATAATAGGAAACTGAAAACATGCGACAATCTGCAGGGATACCGGGGTTAGGCTGAAACACTATATCACGGAACCGTCTATGTAGTACAGCAAAATAGGCTGTCCTCATACCGAGGGTTTCCACTTCAGTAAGCCTGAGAAGTGTCAAACTGACACTTCCTCAAACATACTAAGGTCACAAATCTCATTGCATCCACAGTCACAACAAAAAATAGAGTATTCCCTTCAATGCGTGCGATATTTCACTTGTGATTGTGATCTCGTGTTTCCATACAGCCGCATTTAAGAACTTCTAAAGAGATAATCGAAAATCTATTAAACTATTAATCTAAAAATAAAGAGATTTTATTATTGCAGTTAGATATATGCTATATTATGCCATAACATATGTTTTGCCTATATCGCTAGAAAATAGATTCATAAAGAAATGGGACTTACAGAGAATACTATTTTATATAAAAATATAGTATATGTTATAGCATACCATAACATATATTTTGCTACAAAAAAGAATTATATGGTTTTCTCTTATATGATGAGGTATAATATACACAAATAGTAAACAAAAAGGAAAAAAATATGAAAAATTATGATGTGTATCCTAAGCTGCGTACATTTGAAGAAGTACCAGAAGGTGAATTACGCTGGGATGCTTGTATTGAAGCGTTGCAGGATGATTATACTTTATCATTTAGGGATGTATGCAGAATCTTAAAAAGTGACAGAACATGGGTATCGCGATATATTCGTCCAAATTGTCAGCATATATATTTAAGTCCTGGAGTGGGAACAGCGAACTATATTCAGCTTGCTGCTAATCGCTTGGACAAAGAAATTAAAGAAAGCATCTGGTTTAATACGTCAGATTTTGAAAATTTAATAAAGTCCAGTATAATATCATGCAGTCGGCAGGTAATTAACATTCCTATCGAATGGCTTATTAAAGATGATCTGATATATGAATTCCGAAGAGATTATGGTGAAATATTGTCAGAACTTCACACTACATGTAGTCTGGGGGAATATAGAAAGTTAATCAAGAAAAAAAAGGATCTCATAGATGATTCTCTCAATAAAAATGGTAAAATTGTATATGAAAATTTACCAAGTAAGTATAAGAGAAGTAATACACCGGCTATTCCAATTGATGTTCCAAAATTTGATATGGAAGAACTGGTTGCTGTTCATGATTTAAAAGATTATGGTGATTCTGAAGAAGATATTTACCGTAATCTATTTACAGCAGGTGCATGTAGAATGGAAATTCAGATTTCAGATCAAAAAGGAAATAAGTCAAAGAAAATATATTATCTATATATCTCTGATAAAATTGATTTTGGCTCGACAGTTGAACGTTTACCGATTGCATATGAAGATTATTTGAAATTTTGGGGGTGAAAAGAACAGGCAAAATTTGCCTGTTCTAATTTCTGTTCTGTTTTTTCATAATTCATGAGTCTTCTCGCACATGAAACTGCGGTTCCAATATCCCCGTATCTCTTTTCTAAAGCTTGACTATATAATGTCCGCCACTGTACTGTTTGATATGCACCTTGTTAACGGCAACAGATTTTTTTTTCGATCAGCAGGTTGGAACGGGTACCGGTTCCTGCGGATAGAACGTCTCTCTGGCGATGCTTTCTTTCCACGGTACCGAGGTATGGTTCCGGTTCGTCCTGCCACATACCAGTTCCTGTCCGGAGCGTTTCTTTCCATCCCTGAGGTTGATATAAAGAGGAAGAGTAGGAGATAGAGTAGAGCCGTATTTTATTTTTTTAATCTTCTCGTAAATGTACTGCAGTTGCAGCTTTACGTCTTCTGGCATCATCCATGGCCGCATAATGTTTCTTTGTCGTGTTTACATCTCTATGTCCTAAAACATCAGCGACGAGATAGATATCTCCAGTTTCCTGATATAAGGTTGTTCCGTATGTACTGCGGAGTTTATGTGGAGTGATTTTCTTTGTTGTTGTGATAGCACGGGCATATTTTTTTACAAGATTTTCAACAGCCTGAACGCCGATTCTTTTTCTTTGGGTAGAATAGAAGAGCGCATGTTCGTGTCCGGCAACAGGGATGACATTTTCTCGTACATTCATGTATGCTTTCAGAGCTTTTTCAACTTCAGAACCAAAATATACAACCATTTCGTTTCCACCTTTTCGGGTCACTTTAATTCCATCATTTTTAAAATCAACATCCTCTATATCAAGTCCGACACATTCAGATACACGAATTCCGGTGCCAAGCAGGAGAGTAACGATCGCAAGATCACGTTCCTTTGTTTTCTCATAATAAACCCGTTTCTGGCCAGTGAGCATTTCTCCGCAGTTTTCAATGTGATCAAGAAGCATCGCAACTTCATCTGCATCGAGACGAATGATATTTTTTTCGTGCGTTTTCGGAATATCTACAAGAACGGTTGGGTTGGTTTTTATGAATTCATGTTTATAGTAGTATGCATAAAAGCTCCTAAGGGCAGATATTTTTCGTTTAAGGCCACGTTCACCATTTGTTTCTGTTTTGTCACCATTCTGATATACTTTTAGGTATTCCTGGTATTCCTCAATATCGACGGCTTTCATCTGATCCAGTACATCAATAGTAAGGTCCTTCATGGGACAATCCTTATAGAGAGGGTTTTCATCTAATATGAACTGAAAAAACAGACGGATATCGTATGCATAAGAAATTCTTGTTTTTGTAGTGGTAAGTGGATCCATAGCACGGAAATAATCCTTACAGAAATCAGGAAGCGTTTTTAAAACTGCACGAAGTTTTAATATATTTTGAATGTCTGTTTGTTCATGATATGTAATTCTTTTATTGTCATTATATTCTGTATTGTTATCCATAAAAAACTCCTTTGATGAAAATTTGGTATACA
>ERZ869983.657-NODE-657-length-11120-cov-5.543783_pt1 | contig 11120 bp, 8 predicted proteins | sample MGYA00521106_ERZ869983 | MGnify/ENA primary metagenome ERZ869983 (study PRJEB32232, sample SAMN07284972) | human gut metagenome | biome: human-associated habitat; material: feces | host: Homo sapiens | place: Tanzania | collected 2014-04-05 ...
CATGGCAAAATCCTGGGCAACTTTTTGTTGCTCAGGCACTTATAAATAATGTTAAACTATAGTGTTGCGGAATTAAGGATAAATATAAAATCCAGTATTTTAGTTACAATTTTTTCGAGTGGATAAAAGCCCGGAAGTATATTTCTACGTTTCAATTCTATTACAGTCTTTTTTAAAGAACCCAATTTTCTAATTTGCTGATCCGCAAGAACACTGTCGTAAGTAAAAACAGTAGTCAGAATTTCTGGCACAACTTTGACATTATCTTTATCCGTCATACATTTTACAGTCTGTTTGCAACGTTCTAATTCGCTGGAGTATATGCTACCAACAGGATATTCAATTGAATGCCCAAATGCTTTAGCTTGTTGAATTCCATATTCATTCAAAGGCATCGTACGATAATCACTTTCTCCAACAAAAGAATCCCTAAAAGAATGTCTAAATATCATCTTGACATTTACATTAGCAGGAATTCGTTTTGCATTATCATTCAATTCTGAATAAATGGATTGTATGTTCAAACTATTTTTTTTAGGACCATATAGCAAATCACCAACATCGCCCAACCCCGGGAATGTACCCTTAACACCTGGTACAAAAGAATCTATAGCACATGTAAACAGAACCACGTTATCTGGAAAAATATCTTTCAATGCAGACAAGGCATAATCTGTTGTAATACAGCTTAAAACATATATGCAAGTACTGTCTCTCTGTAATTGTTGAACAACACTAATGATAGATTTACCTTTAACAATCATTGGATCGCAAATCACACATGAAGTAGCAGAACCTAATTGCTCAATATTTATTTTTGCTATTCGATGACCATTAACACATTTAGGGCAAGTGCAATCAACTATTGGACTATCAATGAAAACAGAACTTATTCCTTCCTGCAAAGCTCGTCCTGCTCGGAGAATTGGAATTATTGTAGGTAAATCCTTTATTTGCTTGCATGTGGTCATACCATAAGGCGTGACTATTTCCTTTGGGGTATAACCTAAATGATTGCTTAATTCAACACCAAGAAATTGGCCAATTGCATGAATACTCTTGCTGAATTGTCTCCAGTCTTTTTGCTTGATATCATCACGCAAATTAGACATCAGTTGCTCGATATATGGATATTTTAATGATATATTTACGATCTTCATACTCTATTTTTTATAATTCAACACGACAAATTCTCTTGTATGAAAAATTTCCATACAAAGATTCTCTATTTGCGACTTGTTATATTTCATTTCAATAGAACTGATTGAAACAAGCAGTCTGTCGTTTGTACCCCAAACCATATCTACCTTAACTTCATCAGTTGCCAAATATCCTATTCTATCAGAAAATGTAAAATCACCGATAATGCTCAATCGCTCAATAAGTCTTTCACAAGCTATCTTTATAATATTGGCACAACACATTGTCTTATTGAGATTTAAATCTATAAAGAAACAATAAAGCGGTATCTTTTTAAGATGTATTGGCTTTAAATTGGCACCATGTGATTGTAAATAATGCCAGCAATCCTCTTCATAGCCTTTTGGAATAGTTACTATAAATTCACTTGGTAGGTGTATAGAAGCTCTTATTCCCTTTTGGGTAGCGAATTGGCCACATAACATATTCAAATGCTGAAGCTTTTCCATTAATTCCTTTGTATATACCACACCATAATCTTTAAATTGTAGTGGGCAACCTTCTCTTGAGTACTCGAAATATTTATCGCCAGTATCATGTACTCGCTTAAACCAAGAGAATCTATGTAAAACAAGATTTAGTGTATCGTTACTATTAAATTCTAATAAAGGACGAAAAATAGCAATATCATTTGGTAGAGGGACTGACTGATTAAAATAACGACTTATATTATTAACCATTCCTTCATATTTTACCAATCTATTTATTAAAGCCCGATCATCTTTAGTATCTCCTACGCAAATGAGTTGGAATCCATTAACTTGTGCATAATTAACCGTAATCTTATCCATGATACTCTTACAATAGCGGCAAGGGCGTCCATCATACCTATTCAAAAACATGGTTTCTATTTCGTTTGTAACATCAACCATATGCAATTTTATATGAAACTCTTCACATGCTTTTTGTGCCATAAATGTTGGCAGAGAATAGCAATATTTATGCACAAAGTGAATTGCTTCAAACTCCACGGAATGCCTCTGCAGATAAATCATACATGCAATACTATCTTTACCTCCAGAAAGTTGGAGCAAAACCTTTGTATCATTTGATGTTAATGACTTCATAATTCTATGGCTTAATGTTTAATTTATCACCAAAATAACTCATATTGCTTTTAGCAATATACTCTAATAAAGAGACATCACCAACTCGTTGCAGCTCTCGAAAGTTCTTTTTCTTCCGAATAGGATTGCGTTCAAATATAAAAACAGGCTGTAAATTTTTTCGAACATATTTTTCTTTTCGTAGTCTCAAGTCAACACCTTGAATCCCCTTAAATTCTGTAGGATTGAGTGTATCTAACACTTGGTAAAAAGGTTCAAATACATATTCATAAGTATCCAAATTATTATCAGAATACAATATTTTGCAAATTTTAATTGCATTAAAATAGATATACGCAGAATATACCATCTTACTTCATTAATTTATTATACCTATATTCTATAACATCAAACAAAAAACGGTCTTCCTTTGAGGATATACTCTCAAATATGCCATTTAAATTCAAATGCTCTTTTGCATAATCTATAGCAGATTTTAGATACTTATCGTCTTTGTTATTTATTACAAAATATGCATTGTTGATATCCAATCCAAAATCCATTAACAGACGAGGATATTCCATTTCCATAAAGCTTGTATCACCAATAAATCTTAGCTCTGTTGAATTGTCATAATTAGGAGAAAGCGTTATGCTTCTACCATCATTTAGAAATCCTGTATTTCCTGCACTTCTCGGATTACACAATAAAAAGTCAATAATAAAGACACGCCAAAAAGTTCTTAATATTTGCTCATAGCTGTCCTTACATTTTTCCTTTAAAATCAGTTTGAAGATATCGTATTTGAAAGTAATACACCCATTATAGCAAGGAGTATCCAAAAGCTCCTCAAAATATGCTGACAATGGGAAGAATTGAAATTTATCAACATCCATCCAACTCTTTGATTTTTGAGCAACATTTCCTTGATACAACACTGTTGTTATCTCAGAAGTAAGAACACCCATCTGTCTGCAAAGAGTTTGCCCTAACTTTTCCGATGACAAACACAATCTTTGACTTTCATTATGGGCTATTTTTATAATACAATTCTTCCCTTTATAACAACATCCGTATTTATCAAATTTTCCTGGATAGCAACTTGAATTTAGCTTTATATCAGAATTTGCAACATTCAATACAGAAGAAGAATTAACAAATTCTGTCAAAAGAGAATAATTGGCATTTTTATAATATACCGCTAAATTATCATCACTATAACCATCCGATATTTTGAGCAATCTTTTGTACGTTGAGATTGGCACCAGTCGTGCTAACATAGAAAACTGTTTATCTTCTAAAAGGAACCTTACATTTTTCGCAGATACATAATTACCTTCTATACTCATTCGTTTAACAAATATAGGCTTAATGCCATATTCTGGTAAAATCTCACAAGCAGACTCATTCAAAGCTCGTGTAAGAGGATCATTTGGCTCTGTACCGAAGAAACGGTATGTCACACCTAATTTTTTGCTTACGACTTGACCAAAACATCTATGCGCTAACACCAAACTTACCTTTGAAGGTTTAGATGAACGATTAAAATACTCTGGAAATATTCTTTCAGATGTCATAATACTTCCACCTCTTATAACTTTAACACGTTTATTATATTTAAGGGCCTCTTTAAGCATGATTTCTCTCTCTATATAAGGAATGTTTCCTTTACTGTCTTCAACTAAGAAAACATATAGAAAGTCAACATACTTAAGTGCTTCCTTTACTAAATATAAATGACCTAAAGTACAAGGATTGGCATTTAGTACTACAGCGCCTTTAGTCTTTGCATTAGATGAACACCTAAACTGTCCCAAATATTCCTCATACTCATACAGTTCAGTAGAATCTAATACAGAATATGGATTGTGATGTAAATTTATTTTCATCGAATCTATCAAACTACTTCGTTCACTTGCAATCTGAGATTGAGGCATATTTTTTAGATGGTTGAATATTTCTGCTGCAATTTTCGAATTTGCTTGTCCATTACAATGAAATGGATTATCAAGATACCAATCTTTTAATCCTTGCACACACTGACTGACATCAATAATTGGGATAGATTGATTTTCAAATTTTGACATGGTACTCTTATCAAAAGCAGAAAACCAAATAACCCAATCGCCAGGCCGAACAGGTTCATCCATCATACCTACCAAGTCATTCAATTGATCATTTCCATAAGCCAAACCGTGATTATAAACTTTGGCTTCATATCCTACATCATTCAAATGTCTCTGTAAAATGCTACATATTGTCATTTCATCAGCTACACATAGGCCCATAACTGCGCATGGACCGAACATATGAACTCTTGCAGAAGTACCATATGGAACATCCGTCGTATAACGCTTTCCGTTTATAATATTATAATGCTCCTCTTTTCTATCTAACAAAACGTTACTAACACCATTAAAAACGATTCTTGTCAATTGATTTAAGTCACCTTTATGCTGAGACATTATTTTATAAGACAGAGCATCATCTCCACAAAAACGAACAATGAATTCAGAATTTTGTATCGCCTGTTCTATAGACATTTCAAGACGCTTTCGTTCTGAATCAGAAACATCCTTTAAGGATTTCTTCGTTATCCCATTTACGATTAAAAAGCGTACTCCATTCTGTTTATAAAAATTAAGAACCTTATTGATAAGAATTGGTTGTAAAATTTCAGATGGAGAGATCAATCTCTTATTCTTATGCTCTACAAGTTGACGAAACTGAGGAATTAGCTTGATATCTATAATCAGACTGCCACAATTTAGGTGATTCAAAAACTCATTTTTCTCCTTTTTAAATAATGGCAACAATTCCAATGCTCTATCTTCTATCTTTTTATATAAGATTTGACCTTCATGCAAAGATTCATAATACTCACCACATAGATATCCATCTTTAATAACAGGTAATCTGAATTGACCTGGATGTTTTAGAAACCAATCATAAACAAGTCTCGTTGAGGAATAATAGTCTATTGGGGCAATAAACAGCTGCCTTCCTTGGATTTCTTTTTGATAATTTTGAAATCCAATATATTTTCCATCTTCAGATGTGTAATAAATGTTGTCGTAGTAATGTGTCTGATAAAAATCCAAACGTCTTTCAAAGTCGTTTTCATTTAGCGTCAGATCACATAAAGGGCGATATAGAATATTCATAATCAACTATTTAGTATTATATTAATTAGTGCAGTACTTTCTCGTTTATAAGAGACTTTTTCGGCTAATCCTTTCAAAGAATCAGACATTTGATGATAGATGATAGGTGACCTTACAACTCGTTCAATCTCCAAGGCCATTTCTTCTATTGTATCTACAAAACAAACACCAGGATTACCTTGGCAAATCTTTCTTACACCAGTAAGCCGCGAGAAAACGAAGGTGGGTAGCCCACAAGATATGCCCTCAAAAATACCTCTACCAAAAGTTTCCCAATTAGATACAGAAATATTAACATCTGATTTTTGAACAATCTTTGCCACATGTTCTTGTGATTGTTCAAAAAAGAAATGAACCTTCTGTGACAAGTGGAATTTTTTTATAAACCCAAGCATCTGCTCATATATAGATTGATCTTGAATAGTACCAACAAAAATAACAGAAGCATTCACTCCCTTTTTCCCTAACTTGTTTAAGAGTTCAAGAGCCGCCATATTGTTTTTTTGCTTTTTTATGGAGCCGATGCATACTATTTGTGGCTGTTCCATATTTTGCTTTTTATATATATGTCTAAACTGAGGATTGATACCTCTATATACAACTGAAATCTTTTCAAAATCAACATTGTAATCCGCAATAAGGTCATTGAGTTCGGATTCAGACGGTGTGATTATTTTTTGTACTTTTTCGAAAACAAAGCGTTCCTTGTTAGTGTATTCCAATGGAACATTTTCTCCAGCACGCTGGTATGAACTTGTACAGAACATAGGAAACAAAATTGTTTTATTCCAAAAATCAGATGGAGCATCCTCAAAACCAAAGAACTTGCTTACATGGGCAGTTATGATTATATCATATTGCATAAAATTACCAATAGCTGCCCTATTTGTATCCAAGTTTTGTAATCTTCTTTCAAACTTGTTTCCAAAAGGATTCTTGTATTCCTCATATCTTATCTCATTAACAAAAGGATCGGTATAGGTTTCGCCCCTCTTCCTTATAAATACAACCGTAAGATTACAGTTGTGTTTCAAAGAATCAATTAATTGACGCGCCAAAATGCTTCCACCATCAACATCAAATCCATACCCTGGAAATTTTCCAAGATAGAGCAAGACTTTTTTTTCGCGCCTTTCTTCTTTACTCATCTCACATAACTAACAAAATTACGAATCATCTGAACATATAATTCTTTTGCTGTATCGTGTTTCAAAAGCTTTCTGGTAGAAGTAACATTGCCATCTGCTGATGGAATGATACGTCCGAGGATTGTACAGTTGGCTTTACAGAAAATACGATACATAGAAAGAGAAGCGTAACCATTCTCCATCAACATAGAATTTTCTGAAGGCATATTCCTATATGAATAGTTCAATGCATATCTAAATACATCAAAGAAGGACAATTCCTGTCGTAATGGATTAGGATAATCACAGAAATTGGCAAACATATGAAGATTCTCCAAAATTAATGTACGTAATTGTGCTAAGCCTATGATACACTGATTGAAGGAAGTTTTTTCTGAAAAGAATAGCTTATCTTGATATTTTTCAAACATTTCAGTTCCATTAGTTATATGGCACATATTTGTCAGCACATTTGCTCCATAGTTTTGAAACCTTACTGCCAGTTTCATTGTTTCTGAAACAGTTGCATCTGTTTCCTCTGGAAATCCATAAATAAAGGATGTAGTAACTTTCAAGCCTTTACTCAAACAATATCTGACGATGTTATCAGCTTCTTCAAGATTTAATCGCTTATTGATAATCCTCTGCATCTCGTTTGATCCACTTTCTATACCAAAGAAGATATTTCTTAAACCAGAATCAACCATAGCATCAATCATCTCTGTATCAATTACCCCAATACGAGAATCGCACCCCCATTCAATGTTGCCACTGAGTTTTTTCAAGCCTTCACAAAACTGCAATATGCGTTTCTTGTTTACAGTAAATAAATCATGTTTAAAATCAAACTGTTTAACACCATAATTATTTGCTAAATATTCAATTTCATCTAAAATATTAGTAATATTTCTCAACCTGTACTTTCTCTTCCAAAATGTTTTTGTGCTGCAAAAAGTACAAGAAAAAGGACATCCTCTACCAACATCTAATGCTACACTTTTTGTACTTGTCCAAACATTTTGTGGAATCAAATCATAATAAAAAAATGGTCGAACATAGTTGTCTGGCAAAAAATCAGGAAATTGGTTTTGAATCACATTCCCTGCATTGTCACGATAAGACAAGCCTGGTATTTCGTGTGCATAACATAATTCGGCATTTTTATTTATTATCCAATTAAGTAAAGGAGTAATTGTATTTTCCCCTTCACTACAACAAACATAATCAACGGATTCAATTCTACGAATAGTCTCTTTTGCAACAAGTTCTGCTTGCGGACCACCAAAAACGATTTTAGTTGATGGAGAGAGTTCCTTGATGTGTGAAGCAAGGTCAATACAAATATGATATTCTTCACAACGACAATAAAAACTAACTATTTTTGAATGTTTACTTATTATATGAGCTACAAAAGCATTTCTAAACGAATCATAATCTTCATAAGGTGACGGCTCTACATCCCAATAACGTGCTATCGAAACCTCATATCCATTCAATAATAGTTTCTTAGCCAAAATCAGAGTTCCAATTGACTCCTCTTTCATCTTGGGTTTAAAAGCTGGAACCACAAATGTTATATCTATATTTTTACGCATAATACTTTCCTTATTTACTCCATGGCTTTTGCTTTGACAAATGTTTTTACTTTGACAAGCCCTCCTTACAATATGTGAAGAACAAACCATTGCGTACTTTGGGTAGGCACATTTTCTACCGACACCCCACCTTTGTTCTTTGAGATGGAGGGCGTACAAGAGGTAAGTCTTGCACTCGGACACGATGAGCCTGTGTCGGTAGGCTGCCCATTATACAATGAAGCGTCAGCCGTTAAAGGCTGTTTGGTGTTATCTTCCAATGTTGTTGCTCAGAGGTTAGATTAAACCAATAGACTTTTTTCTTATAGAATTGTCTATTATTGACCACAAAAGTAGGAAATCTTATTCAGATGAAAGAAAAAATAATTGGAAATCTTTATTTTGGACATCACATTTTTGTAATTAGAGGCGATTTGCAGTAACCAACGCAAAAAAATTACCTCTCATTGTCATTATATGAATAAACCTTGTGAATTCTTTTTTGATGGTGCTCCTAACCCCAACTTCGGTGTTCCGTCCCAATTCGTAAGTTGGTCAGCGCAACCATTGGAGCCGCCAAGCGAGACGTATGTGTTTGCCGAATTGTCACGGGGGGGCAATGACATCATTCCTAAGCGTTACAAATAACAAATAACAGTTTCCTAAAACCATTTATCAACCGAAACAAAGGCTCAAAGTGACAAAAGTGAGACACATCTCACAAATTAGGTGTACCTATGCTGATTTGCAAGAAAACGCCTTAAAAGATAGATGGTGTATACCTTTTTATTACCAAAACCTGCCGATACTGGCAACTTTTTGTAATCAACATCTATGCAGCCCACATTAAATTTCTGCCAATGGTGGCACTTTTTTGTGGTCAAGCACGCTAAAAAATGATATCTACAGAGAATAAAAGTGAAGATAATGCTATTAAAACGGGGTATATTGCAAAAAATATAGATATTTATTCTTTGTTTTGGCAATAATTAATTAATTTTGCTTGCGTATTATTATAATATGGTGTGTAACTCATCCAGAAGTAACGAACTGATTAAAGAATAGGCTTTATGTCGTACTCAAAAATTAAAGAAATCTCAGCTTGTCTTTGGGGCAAGTATAATGTTCACTTCGAAGCTAACGAGGATGTGAACATCATCGTTGGCATCAACGGTAGTGGCAAGACCACGTTGCTCAACGAGATTCACAAGTTAGCTCTTAAAAACCTCGATGATAAAAAACAAATTGTGTTTGTACCTTCCATTGACAATATTGCCATGCGTGACAAGCGCAAGGGGGTGAATGCGTTGACACAAGACCTTGAATTCTATATGTTCGACATGAAAACGGGACCGTCAATGATGTACCATCGTATGGCCATGATTGATGCTTCCGCAGAAAAACAGGCTGAGATGAAAGCACGTATTGATGAATTCATTTCAACCGTAAACGGCTTGTTCAAAGATACGGGTAAGCACATAGAAATCGAAGGGAACAAATTCAATATTCTCTCTAAAGAACAGATTATACCGATTGACACTTTGTCTTCTGGAGAAAAGCAGATTCTTTTGATTTTGCTTCGTGTATTCCTTATGGATGGCAAAGAAGCATACGTATTACTTGATGAACCAGAGAACTCGCTCGACATCAGCTGGCAATATAAGTTAATTGATACTCTTGTGAAACTCAACCCTAATGCGCAATACTTTATCACCACCCATTCTCCAAGCATCTTTGGTGATGGATGGGGTGATAAGATTATTTATATGGAGGACATTACTACTCCGATTAAGTAATGTGATATGAATAGAATCGAAGAACAAGCACGTTACTTTCGTAATATCCCTTTACGCGACAGAAGCATCAAGGCAGTTGTGCATTTGGAAGATGCCGAGGATGTACTTTTCTGGAGTAACCAACTTCAGGTAGCCTTCCCCGCAAATTACCATTTTATTACATACTCGAAGCATGAAAACGGTAATGACGTCCGCGGTTGTGAACAATGTTTGCGCTACAAAGCATATCTTACGAAGAATTTCTTCGTTTGCATAGATAGTGATTTACGACAGCTGAAAGGCGAAGTTGGATTAACAGCGGACAATCACATTGCTCAAACATATGCCTATTCTTGGGAAAATCATTTCTGCGAGGCAGAGCATCTTCAAAATAGATTTGCGAAGTTAGTGCCTAATGCCGAATTTGACTTCAATGTCTTTTTGCAAGGAATCTCCAAAGTTGTATATAAGCCGCTCCTTTACCTTGTGCATTACAGCCAAAGTTCCGAGTTGAATCAGCAATGGAACATTACCAAATTCAATGCATGTCTGCCACTGCAACCTACAAGGGACGAGCTAACAGATAACGGAAGTGCTTATATAGAGCATGTGAAACGGTTATTTGAAGAGGCGCTTCAGAATCTTCTGCTGCCTGAAAACATGACGAACGAGCATCTTGACGAAGCCAATGCTTATCTTCACATACAAGGGCATCAACTCTACAAACTTGTACTCCACATTGGCACAATGCTCTGCAAGGGAACAGGAGTGGCATTCAAGACAGATGTCCTCGACAAGGCCATCCATACAGATGGATATTTGGAGATTGACAATGTGCAATCAGATCTCAGAATAATAACTTCAAAAGAATAAAAATGGAAAATCGGATAAAAGTAGTACTCGTAGATAAGAAGAGAACCAACAAATGGTTATCCGAACAGTTGGGCTGTGCGCCTACCACTGTGAGTAAATGGTGCACCAATGCTTGTCAGCCACCAATGGAGACATTTGTAAAGATTGCAAAACTCCTCGAAGTTGACATAAGCGAACTTTTGAGACTGGAACAGAAGTCATAAAACGTCAGAGTGAACGACTGAAAAAGAGTTTGACCGCCTAAGTACCGCTCAAGAAATAATTCACAATTGTCATGGGGACAGATACACATCATTCCTAAGCGTTACAAATAACAGATAACAGTTAACAGTTTCCTAAAACGATTTTAGCGTTTCAAGCC
>ERZ869983.658-NODE-658-length-11107-cov-4.186129_pt1 | contig 11107 bp, 9 predicted proteins | sample MGYA00521106_ERZ869983 | MGnify/ENA primary metagenome ERZ869983 (study PRJEB32232, sample SAMN07284972) | human gut metagenome | biome: human-associated habitat; material: feces | host: Homo sapiens | place: Tanzania | collected 2014-04-05 ...
CATCACATACAGAACTCCTTGATTAAGAAAATTGATTGTTTAATACTGCATAGTTGAGAGACCTGTCACTGGCTTAAATCCTGTGACGGGTCTTGTAATCTATCTTTTCAATCCTTCAAATACTTCACGACGCTCACCACGAGCCAAATCTATAATTTCATCACGCAAGTCATTGATCCACCCATCGGGAATACGGGCATCTGAAAAATCTTTCATTGTACTATTTATAAGATTACAAAAGATATTCTCCTTTGAAGTATTCTTTGAAAATAGCGTGCAATATCTTTCCAAGGCTTTTACCTGACTGTTCGTTAGTGCTGCATGAGGTGAGGAATCTTTAGCACGTTCAATAAGTGCTTGCTTGGCGGCAGGGATAACAATATCATTACGGTTCTCGTCAATCTGAATCCATCTTCTACCTTGAGACAGCTTGATGTTTTCCTGTACACGATCAATAGGCCATTCAAATTCCCCCTGATAATCAGGATGGGTGTTATCTTTCAATGGTCCGAAAACAAGACTATCACCACCATAATCTATCCTCTTTACCTCAAAGTCATTAAGACTACATAAACCGTAAACCCTGAAACGGCTACCGACTTCAATACCTACACGGTCTAGTTTTGCATCAATCTCTTTATCCATCTCCAAATAGTGATCTATGACCTCCTTAACAGGTCTGTCACACTTGATCATCGGGTCTATGAAACAGAGATTGCCTTTGGAATCCGTTACGCAGTTATCATTACTTAAAACATCAAACACTGATATATAACCATCAGTATAGAAGAATTTATCGGCGGTTTGTTGGAAGCCACGTTTCTTAAACCATCTATCTATATCTTCATCCGCAGCATGCTTCGTGGTATTAATAAATGGCTGTTCAAGAACAAAACGTATGCCTCCTGTTACAGGGTCTTGGCTGACACCGAGGAAACGATATCCTGCATTACCGAAAAATCTGTTATGTAGATGATGGTTATAAAGAACCTCCAAGTGACTGTCTTCTTTGAATCCAATCACATAAGGATCTTTGAATTTTACAACACGGCCGTTTTTCTCATCTGTGAATACAACGCTTTCAGCGGTAGGTATTTTTACCTTTTCACCGAATGTTTCCCATAAGGTAGGAGAAATGAATTCCCCTGCCTGTTTAGCAATATTAATTATTCGAGCGAACTCCTCCCGGAACGAAGGTTTCTGGCTTCGCTGTTGATCTCCAACATTGTTAGTCCATAACCCATCTTCATACACGAGAGTATCCCAGCGATTACCCAGGGTCGGTCGGCCTCGTTCTGTGACTGCACGTAATCCCAGACGGTCATACCGTTGCCCATCACCTTGCTCTGAAGCAACTGCTTCTGCTCCTCTGTAAAGTCTTGTATCATATTCTTTTTCTTTATTAATTTCTTCTTGCAAAGGTACAAAATTATCCTGAAAATCAGGTTTTTTACTCGAATTATTTGTACTCATGTTTATACTTTTTTGTAAATTTATTACCCTTTATATGTCAAACGACATCCTGAAGTTTTATATTCAGTACAAAAGTAACCATACTGGCCCTTGCGAACAGTGCCTTTCTTGCAGATAGGACACTTGTCGCCCTCCTTGACGGGAGAACTGTCATACGTCAGAATGGTCTTCTTCTTTGAGGTTTTACGCCCCTTACTAGTTCCGAGAGAAGAACGACTACCCACTGTAGTGATCGCCGACTGGCTGCTGATACGCACAGTACTACTATCTCCTTGTACCTCCTTGATGATGGAAACAAGCTGTGCTTGCAACTCATCCATGAAATCTTCTAAAGTGAAGATTCCCTTTTCAATGTCACGGAGTTTCTTTTCCCACTGACCAGTTAATTCAGGACTTAAAAGCATTTTTGCCTTGATGACGTTCACAAGATTACGCCCTGTTGGTGTGGATATAAGATTTTTCTTCTCACGGCGAATATATTCGCGTTTCAACAGAATTTCGATGATTGCGGCTCGGCTTGATGGGCGACCAATGCCGTTCTCTTTCAAGGCCTCGCGTAGTGTCTCGTCTTCCACTAACTTGCCAGCTGTTTCCATAGATTGTAGCAGCGTAGCTTCAGTAAATCGCTTTGGTGGCGTGGTCATCTTCTGTAATAGTGATGGCGCATGCTGTCCACTCTCGCCAATGGTAAAGGCAGGAAGAATATCATTCTCTTCGTCTTTCTTCTCATCATCGTCATCATCTTTCTGAACCTTCGCATACACTAAACGCCAACCCTCATTAAGGATGGTACGTCCAGTAGCCTTGAAGTCAACACCTCCTGCTACTGCTAACACTGTTGTCTGAGCATACTCACAGTTTGGATAGAATACGGCACAGAAACGACGTAATATTAGGTCATAGACCTTTCGCTCATAGTCATTGATGTCATTCAATGCTCCTGTATCGCCAGTCGGAATAATAGCATGATGGTCTGTTACCTTAGAGTTGTCGAAAACCCGTTTACTCTTGGGTAATTGTTTACCGACAAGGCCTTTAGCTGCATCAGAGACGACAGAAAGTTTCTGAATAATACCAGAACACTTGGAGTAGATGTCATCAGTGAGAAACTTCGTATCTACACGTGGGTAGGTAGTCAGCTTCTTCTCATACAGAGTCTGGATATTTTTTAGAGTGACAGAAGCTGAGAAGCCGTACTTGCGGTTACAGTCAACCTGAAGGGCAGTCAGATCATATAACTGTGGCGGTTGCTCACTGCCTTTTTTCTGTTGCACATCCTTAATCTTCAGAACATTTCTTCGTGCTGCTTCCAGATATTCGCGTCCTCGTGTCTCACTATCAAAACGTCCTTGCGTACAAGTAAACACGGCATTGCGGTACTTTGTGATAAGCATCCAGTATGGTACTGGTTTGAAATTCTCAATCTCCTTATCACGGTCAACAATCATTGCAAGGGTCGGTGTCTGCACACGACCGATGGACAGCACCTGCTTATACCCTCCATACTTCAAAGTGTATAGTCTGGTAGCATTCATACCTAACAACCAATCACCTTCGGCTCTCGCCTGGCCAGCCTTATACAGACTGTCATATTCCTTTTGGGGTCTCAGATTTCTGAAGCCCTCCCTGATGGCTTCTTCCGTAAGAGAGGATATCCAAAGACGTTTGACAGGGCATTTTACGCCTGCAAGCTCCATCACCCAACGTTGGATTAACTCTCCTTCCTGTCCGGCATCACCGCAGTTGACGATGTATTCGGCCTTTTTATAGAGTTCCTTGATGACCTTGAACTGTTTCTTAACACCTCCGTCAGAAATTAGCTCCACTTCATACCTTGCTGGTAACATAGGGAGTACACCTATATCCCATTTCTTCCAGTCTGGCATATAGGCGTCTGGCTGTTTCAACTGGCACAGATGCCCGAAAGTCCATGTTACCTGATAACCGTTACCTTCAAAATAACCGTCCCGCTTGGAACGGGCACCGAGAACCTTGGCAATCTCGCCTGCAACACTCGGTTTTTCTGCAATACATACTATCATGCTCTATAATATTTTCAATTTTTGGTATGCAAAGAAACGAAAAATCCAAAAACCGACCTTTATCAGAACTTTTTATCTCGTATATTAACGTTTTTACGACTTGTTGGGTCGTAAAATTGTTAATATATGACTTTTTATTTTTTAAGACCCTCTTCCAAAATAAAAAGTGTTTCCTTTGCAACGGCTATCAAAAAGTGTCGCATGGCACAAAAAGAAGCGAGTATTAATATAAATTAGTAATAACAATGAAAGCAACATTCAACATCAAGGTCGATATTGACTCATGCAATGTAACGACTAGTTTCGATTCTGAGAAAATTGAAGATATGGACACCACAATGTTGGCATCCGTACTTAAAGTATTCGGCGACGTTTCAAACAGAGTTAAGAAACAAGTATCACAATTCTATGGCGTACAGAAGGGTCAGGACGAGAACCTTACTGCCGACGAAGAGACAGCAGAAGCTGCGGCTCAAACAGCAGCAGAAACGACTTCTGAATCTTTGCAACAGTGACCGTGTCCTTGATTTGACTCCATTCAATCGAAATAAAATACAGTCTTTCTTTATCAATATGTTCAGTTAATAACTTCTTAAATGGTTGGTAAAACTTTTGTTATTTGTGATTTTTGAAGGTTTAACATGCTATACGGAAACATCCGTGACGGCCCTTTCCGCTTTTAAAGATTATTTATTTTAATTTCCAATATATGAGATTATATCAATATATACGTCACAATTCAAAACAGAAAATTTTTGTTGCATCGGTATTTCTTGCATTGACAAACAATGTCATGGCGCAAGGAAACAATCAGCAGCGTGGCGTATTCACCAACAGCTTTGCAGATAATTGGGAGGCTTCTTTTGGAGTGGAAGGATTGTCGTTCTACTCCAGTAAGGAGAAGGGGATGGATCTCTCCCAAAATCCTTTTAGTAAATTTCGTGCAAACATAGGTGCAGCTGCTACAATAGGTAAATGGTTTACACCTGAAATAGGACTGCGAACAAAAGCATCTGGCTATTGGGGAAAGGCTTTTGTTGATAATACACTTGAAGATAATTCTATTCGATTCTTTGCGATTCAAGAGCATGTGATGTTTAACATCTTCAATGCTATCAATGGCTATAACCCTATGCGTAAATGGGAACTGATTCCCTATGCAGGGGCAGGATTCGTTCGTAATTGCACACACAACGAAAATTCTATTGGTGCAGGTGTCGGTATCGTAAACACCTACCGCCTTGGAAGTCATGTGAAACTGCTGTGCGACCTTGGATTGACTTTTGCTGGAGATAATTATAAAAGAAATGGTATTGATAATATCATGGGCCGTTACCACTGGTTTTCGTTTGAACTAGGGTTGACCTTTAATCTCGGCAAACATTCGTGGAGCCGCCATCGGAATCGCAAAGGTGAGAATATTCATATAACATCTATTAATCGGACTTATCACAATGTTGTGAATGACAAAAAAGTAGATGTCAATTATAGGAAAATTTTAGCAGATGATCCTGTACCCGAAGGTATGGTACTCGTCAATCGAGGACACTTACGGATGGGTATTGAAAAACAAGATAGCCTCTGGGGAATTGCAACACCTGTCCGTGATATCTCTGTGGATGACTTTTGGATGGACAAAACAGAAATAACAAATGCACAATACCGGGCATTTATTATGGATATTTGCGATTCTATTGTGGCGCAACGTTTGAAGAATCCCTACTATGGTGGTGACGAGAAAAAAGTACGAGAAACTCTGTATGTTACCAATCTGGCAACAGGAGAAAAACAGTTGGATGCAAGTCAAATCATATATGCCTACGAGGTTTATGATTATGCCGAGGCTATGAAACGCAAGTATCGCCTGAATCCGACGGAGCGTGAACTGAATACGGATGTAAAGGTTAGTGAACAGCCAACGATTTGGATATCAAAAGATACTGCTTATGTAGATGATCAAGGTAAAATCATCCGTGAAACTATCAACCGTCCGATGTCTGGCCCTTATGACTTCCTTAACACCTATGTTGTTAATGTTTATCCAGACACTACCTGTTGGGTTAATGATTTCCCTAATGCTGAAAATGAGAAATATGCGAGATACTACTTCTCATCACGGGAATATAATGACTATCCTGTTGTAGGGGTAACATGGGAACAGGCTAATGCCTACTGTGCTTGGCGTACAGAGAAGATGAAACAGCGCAATGATATAAATCATATAGAGGAACCTTTCCGTCTTCCTACTGAAGCAGAATGGGAATACGCTGCACGAGGAAACAATCGTAACGAATACCCTTGGAGTTTCGACAAAGCAGGAGAGGGTAAAGGGGTGTTCTATGCGAACTTCATGCCTGGAGAGGGTAACTTTACTGATGATGGTAATATTATTACATCGCGCGTTGGAATATATCCATCTAATGATAATGGACTTTACGATATGGCAGGTAATGTGGCAGAATGGACTTCTACACAATACACTGATGGTGGTGTCGTAAGTATGAATAACATTAATCCGCAACTGAAATACAATGCGGCTATCGAAGACCCATACTGGTTGAAACGAAAAAGTGTACGAGGGGGATCATGGAAAGATTCTGAGAGTCATATTCGCTCCGCATGGCGTAGTAGTGAATATCAAAATCAACCTCGGTCATATATCGGATTTCGTTGTGTACGTACTATTGCCACAACTCCAAGCGAGAAAACAGTTATCGTAGTTAACAAAAAGAAGAAAAACAAATGAAATACAGTAAGTTTAATGTGGTCTATGGAATCCAGAAATGGATGGATAGCGTAGCAGGACAGACCTTTCTGAATTACGCCTATTCATGGGGAGCTGCCATAGTTATTCTAGGTACGCTATTTAAATTGACTCACCTTCCTTATGCCAATTTCTTCCTTTTCCTTGGTATGGGAACTGAGGTATTTGTATTCTTTCTTTCGGCTTTCGATCGTCCGTTTGACAAGACTACCGATGGCATGGAGCTGATACACGGAGAGAATGTCAAAGTCTCTCGTGTAACAACATCAGTGGATTCAAACAACAATATCATTGAAGCACTCCATGCAAGACTAGCTGAACTGGAAAAGATGAACAAGAGCTTAGCTGACAGTGAAAAAATAAATGAAATCCGTAATGTCATCACTGCAATACATCAAGTGTATAGACAGCAGTTGATGAAACTCAATGCTCAGTTAACCTCCATCAAAAAGATGGATGAACTGTGCAATATACAGAATGTCTATATCAGAGAACTGAATAATAGATATGCAAAGATGTTGGAAGCGATGAGTGGACACACGACTATCCAAACAGATAACGTCAAAAAAGATAAATAATACAACTCTTACAATGGCAATCAAGAAAAGACCTATCTCTCCACGCCAAAAGATGATCAATCTGATGTACGTCATACTGATGGCTATGCTGGCAATGAACGTCTCTTCGGAGGTGCTGGACGGCTTTACCGTTATGGAGAGCAGTCTGAAACGTACCACCGAGCAGACGCAAAGGGAGAACCAGGCTCTTTACGATGCCTTTGACAGACAATATAGCTCCAACAAAGTAAAGGTACAGGGGGTATTCGAAAAGGCAATTATCGTTAAAAACGAAAGTCAGAAACTCTATGACTTTATCGGTTGTATCAAACAGCGTATCGCTATAGAGGCTGATGGTAAGTATGGTACTCCTGACAACTTGAAAAACAAGGAGAGCCTGGAGGCTACGGCAAGGGTGTTCTTCGCTCCAAAGAAACAGAACGACAGCAACCTGTGGAAGGCTATCAACAACTACCGTGAAAGAATGATGGCAATGGTGAATGATCCTGTTAGAAAAAATACTATCTGCAGGAACCTTTCTACGGAGACTCCAAAAAATAAGGATAATAAGAACTGGACAGAATTTTACTTTGAGTCCATGCCTGCAGTGGCAGCCATAACAATGCTTTCTAAACTACAGAATGATATAAGATATGTAGAAGGGGAGGTATTACACGCTCTGATGGGTAAGATTGGAGAAAAAGATGTCAGCGTGAATAGACTGAACGCTTTCGTTAAGCCTCTTGCACAGACTGTTGTGCGTGGTAATCACTTTACGGCTCAAATCGGATTGGCTGCTATTGATACAACACAAATCCCAGAGGTGTTTATCGATAACAAAAAAGTGAACTTGAAAAATGGTAACATCTACGATATAGTATGTTCACAAACGGGCGATTTCGTCTTAAAAGGGTGGTTAGTGACCTCAAATAAGGCAGGTGAGGTTATCCGACGGGATTTCTCACAGAAATATTCTGTCGTTGATCCATCGGCCATAGTGTCCGCTGACCTCATGAATATTCTCTATGCAGGGTATGACAATCCAATAAGTATCAGTGTTCCTGGAGTTCCACTGACAGCGGTATCGGCAACAATAGAGGGTGGGAGCCTGTCACAGACAGCACCAGGAAAATATATTGTCAGACCGACAAAGGTAGGACAGAATGTGCTGATCTCGGTGTTCTCTAATCATTCTGGTTTAACTCAGAAAATGACGCAATACACTTTTATAGTTAGAAAACTTCCTGAACCTGCACCCTTCATCGAGATAAAAGATGAAAATGGAAACCCAGATAGATTCTATGGCGGAAGACTTGGTAAGGGAAAGCTCATGGAGGCTATGAAGGTCGGTGCTGCTGTGGATGACGGAATATTGTATGTTCCATTCAAGGTGCTGTCTTTTGAAATGGTGTTCTTCGATAATATGGGTAACGCTTTGCCTTTGGTCTCTGATGGTAACGGATTCTCCGTACAACAGAAAGCGACGGCCAAAGGGCTTACAAAAGGTAAAAGACTATATATCTCACGTCTTACAGTGGTTGGCCCGGATGGTACAAAAAGAAAACTCAAAACCTCTATGGAGGTGGTATTAAGATAAAAACATGATGCAATTAAATAATAGATCAATATGATACGATTAACAGCTCTTATATTAGCTACATTTTTTTCTGTCCATGCGGCACTGGCCCAAAATCTAGTGTCGCTAAGGCAGCAAAACTTTCCTGCCGATCTGCCTGCAGAGGATGATAACATGGAGTGGAAACAGTATATCTACCGTGAGATAAATCTTATGGAGGATGGTAATATGGGATTGTATTGCACACGTGAAGCGTCTGAATGTCACAAGGGATTGTTCGACATGGTCTTTAATCTTGCGGTGGCAAAGATAATACCTATCTATCGCTATAATATTGATGGTAACGAGGTGTTTAGCGAAAACACTAAGGTGGATATAAAGGATGTTCTGAGAAATCATCGTATATTCTATCAAGTAAAAGACGGACGTATCGTTGTTGACACAGGTGATATACCGTCAAATGAGATACTTACGTACTATATTAAAGAAGAGGTTTCCTACAACATTGCTAATTCTAGCTTTCAAACACGGGTGATCGCGTTCTGCCCAATACTCGTTGAGGATAATGAGTTCCTCGATGGGACTGAGAGATATCCACTCTTCTGGGTAAAATACAATGATGTGAAACCTTTTCTGAATAACGTTACTGTCATTCCTGATTACAGAAATGTCGCAAAAGTAATGTCTGTGACGGACTTTTTTACACGTAACATGTATAAAGGTGATATCTATAAAGTGTCTAATGCGCTTGGCAGGACACTGAACCAGATAACAGATTCTGATTCTGCACTTAAAGTTGCACAACAGCACATCGAGGACGATATACGGAGAATACGAAAGACAACATATAATACCTATTATAACTCTTCGTGTAATACGGAGGTGGGCAATAGTAAATAACAGTCAGCGAATAAAATATATTTCACATGAGACTTTTGAAGAGAATAATGGTAACGGTGGCGGTCTGTTCTGCAACAGTACAGATGATGGCACAGGAAATCTTCATGGCTGAAGATCCTTCTGCTGCCGTACAGCTGCGTACTAATGGAATATATGACCTTGCTCTCTGCCCGAATATCGGGTTGGAGATACAAACGGATCTTGGATTGGCATGGCAGATTGACTATGTCGGGGCATGGTGGAATAATAAAGATAAGCATCGCTACTTTCAAAACTATGCGCTGCAGACGGAACTGCGTTACTATCTGGGTAATAGAAAAATGGAAATGCCGTATCACGGTCATCATATAGGAGCATACTACCAAATGGCAACGTATGACTTTGAGTTTGGTGGAACGGGATATCAATGTAATGATCTGTCAAACACGAAAGGATATGGTGTCTCGTACGGTTATGCTATACCGCTGAACAGACACTTCTCGGTTGATATAACAGTAGGACTGGGACTGCTGCAAAGCAGATACAACGTGTATGAACCAAAAAAGAATACGTATGCTGTTACAGCAAATAAGAAATTAACATTTCTCGGACCTACAAAACTCGAAGTGACTGTGGTGTGGAATGTCAATCATAAAAATAATACGAAATAATCATGAAAGGATTTATGAGTGTTTTAATAGTTGCAACGATGGGGTTAGTATCTCTAACAGCATGTGAGTATAAGGAACTGGAGGATATTACAGGGCAGACTAATAGCGTTGCTATTAGATTTAACTGGATTAATGTTGATAGCATACCACAATGTATGCGATTGGCATTCTATCCCGAAAACTCATCGGCTTACAACCGAGGCTATACACTGGTTGATATAAAGAATGATACGGTAATACAACTAGTTAATGGCAGATATTCTATGATAGCATGGAATAACGATACGGAACACGTGTTGGTGAATGGGTATAGTAGCCCTGAGACTGCTATGGCTACTACAGGTAAATACTCGGCACATGGCGATAAAACAATGCCGAAAGTGCTGGATAGTATTTATAACGATAGAAGAATACTCGACTACCCGGATTACATGATCCATGCTAATAATGCCAATATAAATATTGGTAATAACGATGGACAATATATCAATATAACACCAGATAGTATGGTGGTGACAGTGGAAGTGGTACTCAACGGCATTAAAGGACTTGAATATTGTCATAAGATACGATGTACTATTGATAATGTCGCAGGGAAAAGATATATTGCATATCCCAATAAAACAGACGATAATGTCATCGTTATGTTTGATGGATTAGCTAACAAGAAAGATAATTGTGTAACAGCAAAATTCTTTCTCTTTGGTACGGAACCTACCCAACAGGAGAAACTGCAACATAAACTGTTGTGCTTCTTCTGGATTACAGGTAATCAGATATTTATTCCTATCGATGTGACTAAGGTGGTACATAATAACAAAAATAAGAAATATATTAAAATTGTTACACCTGAACTTAATATCAATCTTAAAGATTATATCCGACAAGGTGATACTATGATGGATGTGGATGCAGAAGATTGGGGACAGACAGAAGAAATCACTATAGGATTCTAAAATGATTTAATTCATTATATTTTTTTGTTTAATTAATTTTTTTAAAACTATGAGAAAAATTTATTCAATCGTAGCAATGGCTACATGTGTGTTCGCAGCTGTTAGCTGCTCAAATGAAGATGAGACTGTAAGCAAAGCTCCACAGAACCAGAAAATTGGATTTGGAGTGATTGCAGATGGTTCCGTGGT
>ERZ869983.665-NODE-665-length-10987-cov-11.981210_pt1 | contig 10987 bp, 8 predicted proteins | sample MGYA00521106_ERZ869983 | MGnify/ENA primary metagenome ERZ869983 (study PRJEB32232, sample SAMN07284972) | human gut metagenome | biome: human-associated habitat; material: feces | host: Homo sapiens | place: Tanzania | collected 2014-04-05 ...
ACCGAGCAAACCGAGTTCTACACGGGTCATCAATACGAAGCACTTCTGACCCTCTGTGAGTGCTGTATAAGTCTTTGCCTTGAACTTCCACTTATGGTATTCAATCCATCTGTACTTCTCCTGCTGCTCTGCAGAATAGGTTGGCGACTTAGAATCGTTGGCAAGATTCTTATAGTCCTTATTGTCGAACGCACTCCATGGTGGAGTAAGGTTGACACTTGCCTCAACCTCAGAACCACGACGTGGGAAGAGTTGGTTATCGGTTGATGTTCGGTTCAATGCGATGGTCAAGTTCAAGTTGTTCGCATTACCGTTGGTCATCAACATATAGCTCCAGTTCTTCATCATGTAGCGCTGGTAAGCCAACTGTACAGACAAGGTGAAGTAATCATCCGGCCAACGGAGGCGCTTACCCCAACCGAGGCTTACACCCACCATCTGGATATACTTGTCTGGATCGTAATAATTCTCGTAGTTGTTATAGTAACTAGAACCATAGCCATATAAGTAACTCTGATAGTTGTACATGGCTGCACTATTGTAATAGTTGCTTGACACGTCGGTACTCTTACTGTAGTATGCACCTACGCTGAACTGGATAGGACGCTTGCCTCCAAACCAGTTGGTAGAGTAGCTTACGTTATAGCTCTGGTAGTAGGTACCATTGGTCTGTGCACCGATACTCAGCACCTCACCATCACCGATAGGCATGATACCACGATGCTCCTTGTTTTTGTTGAAGAGGTTTGCCATAGAGAAGTTGTTGAGCTTCAAGCCCACACGTCCGATGACACCCGTCTGACCCCAACCGAGCGAGAACTCAATCTGGTCGTTACTCTTCTGCTCCAGGTTCCAGTTTACATCAACCGTACCATCTTCAGGATTAGGCTTTACATCCGGGCTAACCTTCTCAGGATCAAAGTGTCCCATAGAAGCAAGTTCACGAGCCGAACGCATCAGAGCATCCTTAGAGAAAAGGTCGCCTGGCTTGGTACGAAGTTCACGGCGCACTACGTTTTCGTAAAGACGGGTATTACCATTGATACGTACATGGCTCAGATAAGCCTGAGGTCCCTCTGTTACGCGCATCTCCAAATCGATAGAATCGCCATCAATATTGATTTCAGTCGGTTCGATACGAGAGAACACATAACCATTATTATAGTAGAGGTTAGAAACAGCGTCATCATCTTCATTCAAGCGCTTACCCAATATCTTCTGGTTATATACATCGCCCTTCTTCATGCCGAGCAATGCTTCGAGATAAGCTGAAGAGTAAACGGTATTACCAGCCCAGGAGATGTTACGGATAAAGTATTTCTTACCTTCATCTACCTTGATATAGATATTAACGTGCTTCTCATCGAAGTTGCTCACGCTATCTTCCAGAATCTGAGCATCACGGAAACCATACTCATTATATTTGTCGATGAGTTTCTGCTTATCTTCCTTCCAACGCTCAGGAGTAAACTTCTTCGACTTGAAGAAAGAAGCAAGCTTACCAGCCTCGTGAGTCTTGGCAAAAGCACCCTTCGAGAAGAGTCCACCCTTAATCTTGCGGTCAGAAAGCTGTTCGTTTCCATCGATTGTTATCTGATGTACCTTGATTTTTTCTTTCTTGTCAACAACAACATCCAGAATTACCTGTCCCTTGTTGGCAATATCATCGCGCTGGTTAATCTGGATATCAGCGTTCTTGAAACCCTTATCATCGAAATACTTCTTGGCGAGGATCTTGGCACGGTCGAGCATATTCGGAGTTACCTGAGTGCCCTTTACCATACCCAACTTCTGCTCCATATCTTCACGCTCGCTCTTCTTCAAACCAACATAGTTGATATTAGAGATACGTGGACGAACCGCAAGATAGATATGGAGATAAAGTTTCTCACCTACGATAGAGTCAGCAGCGATAGCCACCTTCGAGAAGAGTCCATGTTTCCAGTAGCGCTTTACGGCATTGGTAATCTCGTCGCCAGGCACGGTAATCTCATCGCCCACACTGAGGCCAGAGATACCTGTGAGAACATAGTCTTCGTAGCCCTCAACACCCGAAACATTGATACCACCAATCTTAAGGGTACGAGGTGTACCAGCATACGAGATGTCAGGGTTTACGATTTTATCTTGTGCCTGAATCTGCATGCATGCCATTACGCCGAACAGCAGGATGAAAATCTTTTTAAATCTATTCATTTATACCTTATTATATATAATATGATTTTTCTATGCTTGTATGAGGTTTGCTTATTTCTCCTCCTCTTCCACCTGTGCCTCGGTTTTTCCAAATCGACGTTGGCGGTTCTGATAACTTGCTATTGCCTTGTGCAGACCTTCTTCATTGAAGTCTGGCCAGAAGGTATCACAGAAGTACAACTCAGAATAAGCTATCTGCCAAAGTAGATAGTTGCTGATACGGAGTTCACCTCCTGTACGTATCAGGAGTTCAGGATCTGGCATGAAACTGGTCTCAAGATGCTTCTCGAAGTTCTCCTCTGTCAGTTTATCCTCTATCTGCTCATAGGTTGAACCAGACTCGAGCGCCTCTTTTACCATTTTCTTTGTAGCATTCAGGATTTCCCAACGTGAAGAATAGCTCAATGCCACAACCATAGTCATAGCATCGTTCTTCGCAGTATGGTCCATGGTCTCCTGAAGCTTGTCCTGTACCTGTTGTGGCAGGCGTTTCAAATCGCCTATCACACGGAAGCGGACATTATTCTTCATGAAGATTTCATCTTCGAGCGAAGTCAGTACCAGTCCCATCAAGGCAGCAACCTCATCGGCCGGACGGTTCCAATTCTCTGTAGAGAAAGTATAGAGGGTGAGATATTTTACCCCCAACCTGGTACACTCCGATGTAATTCGACGCACGGTATCTACTCCAGCCTGATGGCCGTAGCTACGCTCCTTGCCCCGTTCTGTTGCCCAGCGACCATTGCCATCCATAATGATAGCGATGTGCTCAGGAATCCTGTTCATATCTAAGTTGTCCATCATTCTTCTTTATTACAAGTTTTACATTTTGCACTGAAACTATAGGTCACCGAAACGGCTATGGTAGAATAGCAGTCGGAATTCTTGAAAATGCCACTGCTCTTTACCCAGTAAGGGTCTTTCACACCATCCAGTTCATCGCTAAGCGAGAAATGGAAAGTCCAGGCCAGTCCCAAGTTCAACCTTTCGTTTACTTTATATTTTGCGCCGATGCCTAAAGGCACGTTGGCTGTAAATACATTCTTTTCATTACCTTTTACATAGGTTGCTCCCAAGCCACCCAGTATATAAGGAACCAGACGCTGAGCTCCACGATAGTCTCTGCCTGTTCCATAAGGCCAGAAGTTGTACTCAAACACCAGATTCATATCAACCAGCGTAGAATTGAAGGAATAGGGATTCTCTGCATAATCAGGATAGAAAGTATCCACATTTGTCGAAGAACCTTTTATCTTTCCAAAGCCCACGCTCAATTTCAAATCCTTGTAGGGGTCGAAATTGTATCTTCCCACCAGGAAACCGGCAGGCTGCATGTCGCTAAGCACATTTCCGTTAAAGTCGCCTTCATAGGTCATTACACCTACACCGGCACCTATCTCCATGCGATATTGCGGATCGTCCTGTGCACGAACCGCCATACAGCCCAGAGTTAAGAAGGCAAGCAGGATGATTAATCTTCCTTGTTCTTCCAACCGTCTATATTGAAACGTCCTCTCCATACGTATCCGTTTCTGATAATCCAATAATAGTGTTGCTTGTCACGGCAGAAAGCGAAACGACCGTCAGTAGCAAACTTAGCAGGCAGAACAACCATCGCATCCTGCTTCCAAGTCAATCCGGCATCCTGGCTCTTATACCATTTGCCGTTACTGCCTAAAGCCACGAAGCCTGTATCGGCAGCACAGGTAATTACCTGATCCAGCCAAGGCATCTTTCCACTTTTATTTTTTTCGATTTCCAGATAGTTCCACTGTCCGTCTTCATTTGCATCATAGTCAATCGTGCGCAACCATGTGGTGGCAACCGTATCATTCCAAGCCTTGTCGCGAGTACCCATCAGCATCACGTTCTCCACATTTTTTGCAGAGAGTACGCCAGCCACATTCATTGAAATATTCTGTGTTGGCAAATAGTCTGCATCTGTATCTAGTTTCTCCTGCTCCCAGCTGACACCCTTATCTTTTGAAACAGAGATACCTGCAGCAGTATATGCATAGAGATACTTGCTGCTTGCGCCAATGAGCTGCTTGATACCTGCATTTTCAGAAACCAATGTCCATGCTTTTGCATCGGCAGAAGCATAAACCTTGCCGCCATCTGCAATATAGAGTTTGCCATCCAGCGCTACTGCACTCTGATAAGCGTCACTACTTAAGCTTACGCTCATCATAATAGATGACCAGGCGTTGCCATCATTGATGGCTGACTTCAGCACCTTAGTACCCTCAGCAGTCTTGCCGAATACATAGATATCATCACCACAAGCTACAGCCTTCAAATCAGAGAATGCTGCCAACTGACTGTTGTTCTGAGCCAGCTCATGCCACTTAAACTCATAAGGCAACTCCTTATGTACGTTTACGGTAACCTTATACTCGGCATAGGCAGAGTAGTCACCGCAGTAAACTCTAATAAAGCGAGGCTTTGAGAAGTTGATGGAATCAGAACTTGAATAGTATGCTGCGACAGAATCAGTCTTGTTGATATCCATCAGGAGAATAGGGCTGCTATTCTTGCTGCTGATAGTAGCCAATATGGCAGTATCCCTCACCCCACAAGGCAAGGAATCTACATTATAAATCAAGCGTTGTGCTTGATCTATGTAAAATTTATAGTCAGAGCCCGTCACATTAGCCTTGAGCAAGGTATCTTTACCTGCCTTCGTTTTGGTATATCTGTCAAGACTACCCAACGAGAAAGCCGTGATGGCTGTATCATGTGTATATTCTACTGTTGTTTCATCGCTGCTCAAGCAAGAAGAGAGCGAGAGCGTAGCTGTAATCAGCGCTATGAAAGCAAAAAACTTCCTTTTCATTCTATCCTATTTTATTTTTAGCTGCAAATTTACTGAGAATTCTTTAAAAACTCGACCTTTTCTCCTTATTATTATGCAAATTATTCATTTTTAGGCGCATTTTTTAAGTTTTTTAGTGATTTCGAGGCGTAAAAACGAAGAAATCCCGCTTCTTTTGCAAGAAACGGGATTCCATATTTAGTATAAATTCGAAGTGTCGAATTAGAGCTGTGGACCAGCAGCAACGAGAGCCTTACCAGCCTCGTTTGTCTCATACTTCTTGAAGTTCTTGATGAAACGAGCAGCCAAATCCTTAGCCTTCTCCTCCCACTGAGAAGCCTCAGCGTATGTATCACGTGGATCGAGGATCTTAGGATCTACGCCTTCCAACTGTGTAGGAACTACGAAGTTGAAGAATGGGATAGTCTTTGTAGGAGCTGCGTCGATTGAGTGGTCGAGGATAGCGTCGATGATACCACGTGTGTCGCGGATAGAGATACGCTTGCCTGTACCGTTCCAACCTGTGTTAACCAAGTATGCCTTAGCACCAGACTTCTGCATCTTCTTTACCAACTCCTCAGCGTACTTAGTTGGGTGCAACTCCAAGAATGCCTGACCGAAGCAAGCAGAGAATGTTGGAGTAGGCTCGGTGATACCGCGCTCTGTACCAGCCAACTTAGCTGTGAAGCCAGAGAGGAAGTAATACTTAGTCTGCTCAGCGTTCAAGATAGATACTGGTGGCAATACACCGAATGCATCTGCTGAGAGGAAGATAACCTGCTTAGCAGCTGGACCCTGAGAGTATGGACGCTGGATGTTCTTGATGTGGTAGATAGGATAAGATACACGAGTATTCTCGGTAACAGTCTTATCTGCGAAGTCAATCTTACCATCCTTAGCTACAGTTACGTTCTCGAGGAGAGCGTCACGTGTGATAGCGCCGTAGATATCTGGCTCAGACTCCTTATCGAGGTTGATAACCTTAGCGTAGCAACCACCTTCGAAGTTGAACACACCCTCGTCGTCCCATCCGTGCTCATCGTCACCGATCAACTTACGCTTAGGGTCTGTTGACAATGTAGTCTTACCTGTACCAGAAAGACCGAAGAAGATAGCTGTATTCTCACCGTTCATATCAGTGTTGGCAGAGCAGTGCATAGAAGCCATACCCTTCAATGGCAAGAAGTAGTTCATCATAGAGAACATACCCTTCTTCATCTCACCACCATACCATGTGTTGATGATAACCTGCTCCTTAGAAGTTACGTTGAATACAACGGCTGTCTCTGAGTGGAGACCCAACTCCTTCCAGTTCTCAACCTTTGCCTTAGAAGCATTGTAAACGATGAAGTCTGGCTCCTGATCGAACTCAGCCTCGTTCTGAGGACGGATGAACATATTTGTTACGAAGTGTGCCTGCCATGCTACCTCAACGATGAAACGTACCTTCATACGTGTATCCTTGTGTGTACCGCAGAAACCATCTACTACGAACAACTTCTTATTAGAAAGCTCCTTCTTAGCGATCTCCTTAACGGCATTCCAAGCCTCTGGAGTAGCCTTGTGGTTATCGTTGTGATATTCCTCAGAATCCCACCATACAGTATCGTGAGATGTAGCATCGTCAACGATGAACTTGTCTTTAGGAGAACGACCAGTGTAAATACCAGTCATTACGTTAACTGCACCGAGCTCAGTCTCCTGACCAACCTCAAAACCCTCGAGACCTTCCTTAGTCTCCTCATTGAACAATACCTCATAAGAAGGATTGTAGAGAACCTCAGTTGTACCTGTGATTCCGTACTTTGCTAAAACTGACTTATCAAACTTTGCCATTTTATTTTAAATGTATTTAAGTTGTGAATAATTTCTCTTTACTTTGGTTGACAGAAGAAATCATCATTCTCCAAAACCGCCGCAAAGTTACAAAAAATATGTTTTATAGCAAAGATTCTTAGATAATATTCTTGTTTTTTAAAGCCTTTTTAGGTTAAAGAATTAAAAAATCGACCCATTCATCTATAATTTGCCATATTGACTTTGCAAATATTCGCCGCAAATCTGCTTCATCCAAATTCATTTTCCACCTATTATATATATAGGGGTTCAGAAGGCACATAAAAGCCCATGGATGGCACCAGAAGAAGCCGGATGGAAAAAATAACGGAAAACATTTTGTGGTTTCCGGATTTTGCCTTATCTTTGCATCACCTTTGCTGCATCTTTACAGAAGATTTGAGCAAGAATAAACATCGATTGAAATAACAAGAATAAAAATACTACGACTTATGAAAATTAATAATCTGAGCGAGCATAACTGCATCATCAACCGCTATCTGGCTGAGATGCGCGACTGCGAGTATCAAAAGAACCGACTCCTCTTCCGCAACAACATCAAGAGAATCGGCGAGTATGAGGCTTTTGAGATTTCAAAGACCCTCAATTACGAGAACAGAGACGTGACTACCCCTCTTGGTGTAGCCCAGGTTAATTTCCCTACCGACAAGATTGTCATCGGTACGATTTTCCGTGCAGGCCTGCCTTTTCACGAGGGTTTCCTCAATATCTTCGACCACTCCGGCAATGCTTTCGTGAGTGCCTATCGCGAATATACCAACAAGGAACATACCGAGGTGGGGGTTCATATCGAGTATCTGGCTACTCCAGACCTTACCGGCAAGACGCTCATCATCGCTGACCCGATGCTTGCCACCGGTATCAGCATGGAGATGGGTATGAAGGCGCTCCTTACCAAGGGAACCCCTAAGCATATCCACGTGGCTTGCGTCCTTGCCGCTCCACAGGGCATCGAGCACGTCAAGAAGACTTTCCCGGAGGATAAGACCACCATCTGGTGTGCATCCATCGATGAGGGACTGAACGAGCACAAATACATCGTTCCGGGCTTCGGCGACGCTGGAGACCTCTGCTACGGAAGCAAGCTCTAAAGCGAAAAACGGCTGCGCAGAGAGCCACTTTCGCTTTTACTCTTCACTCTTCACATTTCAGTGCTAATCAACTAAGTATCAAGAAATTAAGCAGGTGAAGAGTCTGGCTTCACTCTTCACCACTCTTCACCACTCTTCACCTTATCGCGGTAAGCCCAGCCATCATTGAAGACAGAAGCTGGTCATCATAGAAGACAGAAGCTGGTCATCATAGATGACCAAACGTTGTTCCTGAAATGATTTTGTCCCCTAAAAAATCAGGTAAGCGGCTCCGCGTTTATACCATTGTAGTCTTCTCATTTATTCGTACCTTTGCACCATAATTTTAAAATCATACGAATTATGACAGCAAACGAACGTTTTGAGAAGGCCTGGAATTCCTTTTTGGTCTATCTGAACCGAAATCCCAAGGCTCAACTTACTCCTTTCTTGAAGGAGAGACATGTAAATCATCGCACCATGATGAACTGGATGAGTGAAAAAGGATATTCAGTTTTGCGTGCCAAACAGGAAATCCGACAAGCCCAGGAAGCAGCCCGTAGAGAAAAGGCAGAAGCATCAACATCAAGTACAGGCATGATGTTCGTGCCAATGGAGCCTCCTACCATAGATATTCCTGTGGAAGACCTCCTTTATGGCATAAACATAACCTTTCCAAATGGAACTTTAGTTTCCGTTAAAAAAGGATGTGCCAAGTCTGTAATGGCGTTAATGAAACTTTATGAAAAGGAGGATGCGGTATGTTTGGATTGAATGAAAGTACCCAGTACTATGTCTGCCAGAGATACGTACGAATGAACATGGGCATAAATGGCTTGTACCAGATTGTAAGGACGGAAATGGAGCTGCCGCCACTCGGTGGTGCAGTCTTCATCTTCTTCTCCAAGAACCGCCAGCAGGTAAAAATGCTCAAATGGGATGGCGACGGTTTCTTGCTCTACCAGAAACGACTGGAGCGTGGCACCTTTGAATTACCATTCTTTGATCCCCAAAGCAAACAATGCAAAATGCCGTACAAGACGCTATCTGCCATCATGAGCGGAATTTGCCTGAAAAGTATGAGATATAGGAAACGGCTTAATCTGTAGGTGCGCAAGGTTATACTTAAAGAACTGTGTATCAATAAGATAATAAAAATAAATATCTAAAAATCCTTGCATATCTCGATATTTTTTCGTACCTTTGCACTATGAAAAAGGACGAAATTATAGTACTTTTAAAGGAACAGCTTCAGCTTGCAAACGAACAGCTTCAGCAAGCTAATGCTACAGTGGGTTCGCTGACTGCACAGGTCAACGAACTCATTGAACGTATAAAGTCATTAGAAGAACTACTCGTCCAGAAAGGGATCACCATCGACAAGGTGAATCGTCAGAACAAGGCACTCGGCAAGCTTGTTTCAGGCAAGAAGTCCGAACGTCAGGAGAAGAATCCACAAGACTCGATGACTCAGGAGGAATTTGACAAGAAGAAAGAAGAGCAGGCCGAAAAGAGAAAGGCACGCAAAAACAACGGTGCCAAGCGTGACATGCATTGTGAGATGGAAGAGGTGCATGTTACGATAGACCCTGTCATGGATGCAGAACTTTTGAAGACGTTACGTCTCTTCGGTACTCGTACCTGTGTGCGTTACAGTATGGAACCCATCAAGTTCATCAAGACCGTGTATCACATCAACACTTATACGGATGGAAGTATCCTGTACCCAGGGAAAACTCCGCCGGCTCTGATGTTGAATTCTTCCTATTCACCTTCCTTTGCAGCAGGTCTCATGCAGATGCGGTACATCTATTCCATGCCGGTGGAGCGAATCACCAGATACTTTGCCGACAATGGGTTTACGTTAAGGAAATCCACGGCAAACAAGCTGATTGCCAGAAGTGCCGATGTGCTGGAAAACTTCTATAAGGCTATCTGTCAAGTAGTGTTGCAGCAGGATTATGTTACGGCAGACGAGACTTATCATAAAGTTCTGCTGACCAAGATAAAACCTACGGACAAGGGATCGAAGAAAGGCTACCTCTGGGCAGTAAGTGCGCCTAAACTGGGACTTGTCTTCTTCGTATATGAGGATGGTTCACGTTCTGAACAGGTCATACTTAACATATTCTCGGAATATAAAGGTACAATACAGAGTGATGCGTACGCTCCATACCGGAAGCTGGAATCGGATGCTTATCCGGGCATTATGAGAATCGCCTGTCTGCAGCATGTCAAGAGAGACTTCGTCGACTGTGGCAAGGAGGACAAGGATGCACAGGAAGTCGTAGATATCCTCAACAGGTTTTATCGAGAAGACAAAAAGCATAAGGTTGGGGTAAATGGTTGGACCGTTGAAGACCATCTGGTCTATCGACAGTCATATGCACCAGACATTTTGCAGGATTTATTAGAGAAACTGGAGGAAATATCTTCCAGGAAGGATTTACTGCCCAAGTCTCCCTTGGCGCAAGCGGTCGGCTATGCCCTTAATGAATATAGTGCCATTTGTGACATCTTCAAGAGAGGTGATACGGCTCTCGACAACAACTACATTGAGAGAATCCAGAGGTACATATCGCTGTCGAGAAGAAACTCAATGTTCTTTGGTTCACACGAAGGAGCAAGACACGGAGCCATTCTGTATTCTATCGCCATCTCATGCAAACTGAATAACATCAATCTGTTTGAATATATTGGTGATGTCATAGAAAAGACCATTGAATGGCAACCGAATACCCCACTGGAAAAATACAGAGACTTACTTCCTGATAGATGGAAAAAGCAGTAACAGCATTTATTTAATCAGCTGTTACTGCTTTTTTGAATTATGCAAGGTATAAACGCGGAGCCGCTTACATAGAAGTATCATGATTTTAGCTTTTTTCTTACCAGATACTTCATTCCGTCTGAAAATCTCTTGTGTTTCAACTCACTCATATTCGCCAATTTTCTGCCGAATCCCATCAAACTGTTCACTTTGAGCGATGAACCAATCTGCTTTTTCAGATAATCGAAAAAGATCGGAAGAGCACACGTCTGAACTCCA
>ERZ869983.666-NODE-666-length-10981-cov-5.659666_pt1 | contig 10981 bp, 9 predicted proteins | sample MGYA00521106_ERZ869983 | MGnify/ENA primary metagenome ERZ869983 (study PRJEB32232, sample SAMN07284972) | human gut metagenome | biome: human-associated habitat; material: feces | host: Homo sapiens | place: Tanzania | collected 2014-04-05 ...
CGTTCAGCTTTATGTGATGAGTTGATTTGTGCTCCAGGAAATCCTGGAATGGCAAAAATTGGAGAATGTGTCAATGTAAAAGACAACGACATTGAAGGTCTTGTATCTTTGGCAAAAGAAAGAAATGTAGATTTAACCATCGTAGGTCCTGAAGCAACTTTAGCTCTAGGTGTTGTAGATGCGTTTAAAAAAGAGGGGTTAAAAATTTTTGGCCCAGATAAAAAGGCGACTCAAGTTGAATCAAGTAAGGATTTTGCCAAAAATATTATGGCAAAATACAATATCCCAACTGCAGCCTATAAAACATTCCATGATTTAGATTCAGCATGGACATACGTACAAGAACAAGGGGCTCCTATTGTTATTAAAGAAGACGGTTTAAAAGCTGGAAAAGGAGTTACGGTAGCTTCTACTTTAGAACAGGCTAAAGAAGCATTGGATATTGCATTTGCGATTGAAAATAACTCAGTTGTAATTGAAGAATGCTTATTCGGATTTGAATTTTCTTTAATTTGTTTAGTACATAACGAAACAGTTGTACCTTTAGAAGTAGCTCAAGATCACAAGTGTGTATTTGATGGAGATAAAGGTCCAAATACAGGTGGTATGGGATCTTATAGTCCAGTTAAAAAGATTACTCCGGAAATTATAGATGAAGCCATGAATGAAATTATGAAACCAATGGCAAGCGCAATGGTAAAAGAGGGCGTTCCATTTACCGGATTCTTGTATGGTGGATTGATGTTAACAGATAATGGTATTAAAACAATTGAATTCAATGCTCGCTTTGGTGATCCTGAAGCAGAAGTTATTTTGCCTCGTTTAGAAAGTGATTTTGTACAAGCTGTGTTGGATTTAATGGATAATAAACCAGTTGAATTAAAATGGACAGATAAAGTTAGTCACGGTGTTGTTTTGGCAAGTACAAACTATCCTGCAAGCTCTACAAAAGGTTCTTTGATTACTGGCGTTGAAAATGTAGATGGATTGGTATTCCATATGGGTACAAAAATGACAGATGAAGGATTAGTCACAGATGGAGGACGTGTTTTAATGGTTGTTACTCTAGAAGATGACTTACAGACTGCATTTGATCATACATATGCAGAATTAGAAAAGATTCACTGTAAAGATTTATTCCACAGAAACGATATTGGAAAGAAGGATATGTAAAATGGCAAAAACGGATTTAGAGATTGCACAAGAATGTGTTATGGAACCAATTGAAAAGGTTGCCGCAAAAATTGGTATTCCTGCAGATAGCTTGGAACATTATGGAAAATATAAAGCTAAATTGTCTTTTGACTATTTAAAATCTATTGAAAACAATCCTCACGGAAAATTAGTATTAGTTACAGCTATTAATCCGACTAAAGCAGGAGAAGGAAAAAGTACAACAACTGTTGGCTTAGGAGATGCTTTAAATCGCTTAGGTAAGAAAACAATGATGGCTTTACGTGAACCAAGTTTAGGACCTGTGTTTGGATTAAAAGGTGGAGCTACAGGTGGAGGGTATGCCCAAGTCGTACCAATGGAAGACATCAACCTTCATTTTACAGGAGATATGCATGCGATCACAACGGCTAATAATTTAGTAAGTGCATGTTTGGATAATGCGATTCATCAAGGAAATGAATTGAATATTGACCCTGAAAAAGTAACATTCAAACGTTGTTTAGATATGAACGATCGTACTTTGCGTAATATCACAATTGGTTGTGGCGCAAAAGCCAATGGTGTAGAACGTAAAGACGGATTTAATATTACAGTTGCGAGTGAAATCATGGCCGCTTTATGTTTAGCTGATGATTTAATGGATCTTAAAGAAAGATTTGGAAAAATGCTTGTGGCATATACTTATGATGACAAGCCAGTCTATGTACATGATTTAGGTATTGAAGGCGCTTTGGCTATGGTTATGAAGGATGCTGTATTGCCAAATATTGTTCAAACACTTGAACACAATCCAGTCTTGATTCATGGAGGTCCATTCGCTAATATTGCCCATGGATGTAACTCTGTAATCGCAACGAAAGCTTGTCTTGAGCTTGCGGATTATACAGTAACTGAAGCTGGTTTTGGTGCAGATTTAGGAGCTGAAAAATTCTTAGATATCAAATGTAGACTTGCTAATTTAAAACCCAATGCAGTCGTAATCGTTGCGACAATTCGTGCATTAAAACAACATGGTGGAATTGCCTTAGAAGATTTAAAAGAAGAAAATGTAGAAGCAATGCTTGCAGGATGTGAAAACTTAGCTAAGCATATTGATACTGTACAACAATTTGACTTGCCATATATTGTTGCAATCAATGAATTTGCGACAGATACACCGGCTGAAGTAGCTGCATTAGAAAAATGGTGTGAAGATAACAACCACCCAATGTCATTATCTCAAGTATGGGCAAAAGGTGGCGAAGGCGCTATTGATTTAGCCAATAAAGTAGTTGCGTTATGTGATCAAGAAAATAATTATGCGCCTTTATATGATTTAGATAAGTCGATTGAAGAAAAAGTAGAAACCATTGCCAAGAAAGTATATGGTGCAGATGGTGTTGACTTTACCGAAGAAGCACAAGCGCAAATCGCAAAATTCAATGAATTAGGATGGGATAAATTACCAATCTGTATGGCTAAAACACAAATGTCATTATCAGACGATGGTAAGGTTATGGGACGTCCTACAGGATTTAGAATTACAGTTCGTGAATTACGCCCAAGCTTAGGTGCAGGATTCATTGTTGCGCTAACAGGAAAAGTATTAACAATGCCAGGACTTCCAAAACATCCAAGTGCATTAGACATGGATGTAGATGAAGATGGCAAAATCGTAGGATTATTCTAATGGCAAAGGCTGGATGAAAATTCCAGTCTTTTTCTTTTCATCTTTAATGAAAAAGAATAAAATATACAAAAAGGAGAATCCTATGACAGAATTTTATAATCAAGTAAAAGAAAGATTAATGCGTTATGCAAGAATCAATACAGAATCTAATCCACATAGTACAAGTGTTCCAACCACATCTTGTCAACATGATTTAGCTAAAGTTATTTATGATGAACTTCAAAAAATTGGAGCTACAAATGTATATTATGATAAAGACACATGTGTAGTATATGGTTCGCTTGAAGCCAATGTGAAAACGGGAAGAGCTATTGGTTTTGTGACACATATGGATACAGCTCCAGATGCGAGTGGTAAAGATGTAAAGCCTTGGGTGTTAGAAAATTATGATGGGAATGATATTATTTTAAATAAGGAAAAAGATATCATTATGTCTCCATCTGTATTTCCAAATCTGAAACAATATATTGGACAGGATTTGATTTTAACCGATGGTACAACACTACTTGGAGGGGATGATAAGGCAAGTATTGCAGTTGTTATGACACTGTTGGAATATTTAGTTAAACATCCTGAAATTAAACATAACTTTATTTCTGTAGCTTTTACTCCGGATGAAGAAGTGAGTGGACTCGCAAAAGATTTAGATTTAGAACGTTTTAAATCGCCCATCGCATATACTCTGGATGGGGATCATTTAGGATATTATATGGACGAAACATTTAATGCGAGTCTTTCTACGATTGAAATCCATGGTATTTCGGTACATACAGCTACCGCAAAGGGAATTATGAAGAATGCGGTGGATATTGGAAATGAATTCTTAAATAAACTACCAGCTTTAGAGAAGCCACAATATACCCAAGGAAGAGAAGGGTTTTATCATGTAGTTAGTTTTAATGGGGATTGCGAATATGCCAAGATTGAAATCAATGTTCGTGATCATGATAGCTTGCAGTTTGATATTCGAAATAACACACTAAAAATGATTGTGGATATGTTGAATAAAGAATATGGCCAGGGTACTGTGAATATTACACAAAGAATTCAATATCGCAATTTAAAAGAAGTGATTGATCAAGTGCCATTTATGATTCCATATCTGAAACAAGCAATCGAAAGTGTAGGTCTTGTTCCTCAAACAGAACCATTTAGAGGAGGAACGGATGGCTCAGCCTTATCTCATAGAGGTCTTCCATGTCCGAATTTATCAGCGGGATATGAAAATGCGCATGGACGCTTTGAATATGTTCCGATTCAGTCGATGGAAAAGAATGTGGAGATCTTATTAAATTTAATTGATATATATGCGAAATGTGACTGTTAAAAAAGGACACATTTTTAAATTTTCTATTGCGAAGCCAATCGTTTTTTAGTATAATACATTCAGTCGCAGAGATGGTGGAACGGTATACACGCTGTCTTCAGGCGGCAGTGCGAGAGATCGCGTGAGGGTTCAAATCCCTTTCTCTGCACCACATAAATTATGCCGACTTAGCTCAATTGGTAGAGCAACTGACTTGTAATCAGTAGGTTGTGGGTTCAATTCCTATAGTCGGCACCACTTCAACAATATACAGCCTTGATGGCTGTTTTTTCTTTTTCTTCTTGTTGTATAATGAATATAAAGAAACATGTATATCAAGGAGAAATAATAATATGAAAGAAGTATTTGAAGTAGGTCTTGGTATCATTCAAAAGATTCAAGACACACAATCGGAAAAAATCGAGCAAGTGGGTCATTTAATGGCGAAGGCATTTATGGATGGTCATAAGTTTTTTGTGAGTGGAAGTGGACACTCACATACTATGGCAGAGGAGTTCTATGCTAGAGCGGGAGGCTTAGCTTTTGTAGTTCCTATTTTGACAAGTGAACTTACGATGACGGAGCATCCGACAAAAAGTTCAAACATTGAAAGACTTAGTGGTTACGCCAAAATCTTGGTGGATTTATATGGGGTGTCTTGTGGTGATGTTGTTTTAATCGCATCCAATTCTGGGCGTAATGCCTATCCGATTGAACTTGCACTTGAAGCTAAAAGTCGTGGTGCACATGTAGTTGCAGTCACAAGTATGAAACATACAACTGCTCAAGCTTCTCGTCATTCTTGTGGAAAGAATTTGTATCAAATTGCAGATATTGTCATTGATAATTGTGGAGAAGTTGGAGATTGTGCTTTATCTATTGATGGATTAGATGCAAAGCTTTGTCCAACATCGAGTATGGCTAATGCCTTCATTGCACAATGCATTAACGTGGCATGTGCAGAGTATTTGATTCAAAATCATGTAGAAGTACCGGTTTTCTCCTCTTTAAACTGTGATGGTACGGAAGAAAGAAATGACAAATTATTTAAAAAGTATACACGTATGTATTAGACACTCATAAGGAGTGTCTTTTGTGTTAGAATAAGGGGGTGAGGTGTGTATGAAGAAAAAAAGTTTATGGATATATATATTTGGAATCACAATCATTATTGTTGGATTGATTAAATTAGATACATTGATTTCTATGGTATCTATATTATGGAATGCATGTAGAGTTTTAGTATTTGGAGCTATGATGGCTTTTGTGATCAACTTAGTTATGGTTAAGATCGAAAAACGCTTGGGCTTTATGAAGAAAGGAAAGCGTGCAACAAGTCTACTTCTTTCTTTGATTTTAATTTTTCTTTTTGTGTATTTCTTAATTACACTTGTTGTTCCATCATTAAGTGAAGCGATTGGTGTAATTGTACAGGTATTGCCAAAGTATTTTGAGAATACCCAGAAATTTTTGGTGAATTTATTTGAGAATAATCCACAGCTTGCGAATTCTATTAATAACTTAGATATCAACTGGAAGAATTTGATTCAATCTGGTATTAATGTTCTTTCAACTGGTATTACCAATGTTGTAGGTACGACATTTAATGTTGTGACAGTCATAGTGAATAGTGTATTTAATTTTGTGTTGATGTTTATTTTCGCAATCTATGTTTTATTAGAGAAAGAAAGATTTATTCAGTTGTATCATCGTCTGACAAAGCTTTACTTGAGTGAAACTATAAAACGTCGAATGGATAAATGTTTACGAATTATTAATCAGACATTTAGTGCTTTTATAGGTGGACAATGTATTGAGGCAACAATTTTAGGGACACTATGTACATTGGGCATGATTATACTACGTATGCCATATCCTGCGATGATAGGAACACTTGTAGGTGTTATTAATATTATCCCTATGATTGGAGCTTATATTGGTGGTGCGATTGGGATGTTCATGGTGTTTACCGTAAGTCCTATTATGTCTCTTTGGTTCTTGTTGTATTTATGTATACTTCAACAAATTGAAAGTAATGTGATCTATCCACATGTAGTGGGAAATTCTGTAGGACTTCCTGGAATTTACGTTATGATGACCGTCGTGATTTTCGGCTCTTTAGCCGGTATTCCAGGCATGTTTTTAGGGATTCCAACAATGGCAAGTGTATATAAGATTGGTGTTTTATATTTAGAACGAAAAGAGCGATTAAAAGAAATGAATGGATGACGAAAAGTCGTCCATTTTTTCTTATATGCATGATATAATATTGTGGCAAAGGAGATCAGTTATGTTTGATGAAATTCATGAAGAGTGTGGTGTGTTTGGTGCGTATCGTGTAGATAATGCAGCAAGTATTACGTATTATGGTTTGCATTCCTTGCAACATAGAGGTCAGGAAGCAAGTGGTATTGCCGTTTCAGATGGGGAAAATATTACTTTACAAAAAGGTAAAGGGTTGACTGTAGATGTTTTTCAAAGAGAAAAATTAGATTCTATGGTTGGAAGATTAGCTGTTGGACATGTTCGTTACAGTACAGCAGGTGGTCAGGAGAACGAAAATATCCAGCCAATTGTGTCAAAGGGACATAATGGCAGTTTAGCTATTGTTCATAATGGACAAATTGTGAATGAGAAAGAACTTCGTATTGAACTTGAAAACGAAGGGGCTATCTTCCAGGGAACAAGTGACAGCGAAATTATTCTTCACTTGATTCAGAAACAAAAAGGTACTTTGAAAGAGCGTGTTATGAAAACCGCAAATCGTATTGAAGGGGCATTTTCTTTCTTAGTTATGAATGAGGATACTATTTATGCGGTTCGTGATCGTCATGGATTAAGACCTTTAAGTTATGCCAAAAGTAAAGATGGCTATGTGATCAGTAGTGAAACATGTGCTTTTGAAGTTATGGGAATCTATGAAAGTGTGGATTTAAAACCAGGAGAAATCGTTGAATTCCATAAGGGCATTGTAAAACATGAATTTTATTCAACAAATACAGATCATCACATGTGTGCCATGGAATATATTTATTTCGCAAGACCAGATAGTGTGGTAGAAGGTATTAACGTCCATGCTTTCCGTAAGGCAACAGGATCTATTTTGGCTAGAGAAGATAAAGATCTACATGCAGATATCGTTATTGGTGTACCAGACTCATCTTTATCGGCAGCCATTGGTTATGCAGAAGAGGCGGGCATTCCATTTGAAACGGGATTGGTAAAAAATAGATATGTAGGACGTACATTTATTCAGCCTACACAAGCCATGCGTGATCGTAGTGTTCGACTAAAATTAAGTCCGGTATCGAGTGTAGTTAAAGGAAAATCAATTGTGATGATTGATGATTCGATTGTACGTGGTACGACTTCAAGAAGAATTGTTCAATTATTAAAAGATGCAGGGGCTACCCAAGTACATGTTCGTATCGCAAGTCCTGTGATCACAAGTCCATGTTTCTATGGAGTAGATACTTCTACAAAGGATCAATTGATTGGTGCTCGTATGAATGTAGAAGAACTTCGTGAATATATTTGTGCGGATAGTTTACGTTTTATGACGGAAGAAGAAATGAAAGAAGCCACACATGGTGTTGGATTGTGTTTGGCATGCTTTAATGGAAAATATTGTACAAAATTGTTCTCATATCAAGAAGAATTGGATAAGTAATATGACTATAAAATGTTTGGCTTTTGATTTAGATGGAACTTTACTTTTAGATGATTCTAAAAGAATGGATCCTAGGACTGTAGATTCGATTCAAAGAGCAATGGCACAAGGCATGCACATTGTGATTGCGTCGGGTCGAGATAAAAATGGCTGTAAGTTTGTATATGAACCATTGGGATTAGAGAATGGAAATCATTTTTTGGCATTAGTAAATGGACAAGTCGTATATGATTTTGAAAATAAAGAATATGATTTGGATGATGTTTTAACACCGGAAGATGGAATTAAAATACAGAAAGTATGTAAAAAATTTGGCGTTGAAGGAATTTTTCAATGTGGATATGACTTTTACAGCTACATATCTTCATTGAATCGTGTAAAGAAAAAAGTCAAGAATGCCATTTTGGGTGAGCCTGATGATTATGGCTTAAAGGATGGTAGAGAAAATCGTAATTTTATTGATTTGCCTTTTGAAGAAATTCGTTTAACACAAGATATCAATAAGGTGATCATGGTCCATACACCGAAGTTCTTTGAAAAGAATTTTGATGGTATCAAAGCAGCCCTTAGTGATTACGATGTATTATTGGTAGGGCCAGATTGGCTTGAAATTATGCCAAAACACGTAAGTAAGGCAAGTGCACTATGGAAGATTTGTGGCAGATTAGGTATTAGTATGAATGAGGTCATGGCTTTTGGAGATGCACAAAACGATTTGAAGATGCTTCAACAAGTAGGTATTGGTGTTGCGATGGGCAATGCGATGGATGAAGCTAAGTATGCGGCTACTGTAATTACAGATACAAATATGAATAATGGTATTGGGAAAGCAATCGATGCCTTGTTGGCGGGCAAAGAAATGGACTTACGAAAAGGCTTATTATAGAATGGAATCAGATAAGGAGGAACCTTGAATGAAAATTGTAAATACAGAAGAATTTAATGCATTAATGAATGAAAATGCAGTTTTAGTTGACTTCTTCGCAACTTGGTGTGGACCATGTAAAATGTTGACACCGGTGCTTGAATCAGTCGCAAATAAATTAGATGGAAAAGTAAAGATCGTAAAGGTGGATGTGGATGAAAGTCCAGATCTAGCTCAAAGATTTGGGATTATGTCTGTTCCAACAATGATTCTATTTAAAAAAGGACAACAAGCTGCAGCCTTCTCAGGATATATGCCTGAGGCAATGTTGATGCAAAATATTGAAAGTAAATTATAGGATGATTCGTCATCCTATTTTCTTTAGGGGGAAAATATGTATTATATTGCGTATGGAAGTAATTTAAACAAAGAAGAGATGAAGAGTCGTTGTAAAGATGCAAAGTTTGTATCTTTGGCAAGACTTGAAGACTATACACTAACCTATCGTGGAAATCCTGGACGCGCTTATTTAACGGTGGATAAGAAAAAAGGAGATTTTGTACGAGTAGCTGTATGGGATGTGAGTGAAAATGATAAGAAGAGTTTAGATGAATATGAAGATTATCCGTATTTGTATGATTGTTTTGAAGAAAAGGTGTTGTTAGAAAACAATGAAACAATGACTGGCTTTATCTACCAAATGTATAGTCGTTTTCCAATATGTAAACCTAGTGATTCGTATATGGAACGTTGTAAACAAGGCTATCGTGATATGGGTTGGGATGCTTCAATTTTAGATTTTTAATGAATTTTAAAGCTTGATGTGGCATAATAAAAGGAAAATAAGGGGACTTTGAAATGAAAAATTGGAGATACTTAATTTTAAGTTTAGTTTTATCCTTGTTCATTCATTACTACGTCACAGCTGTTTTAATGGAAGTTTTTGGCATGGGATGGTATCCAATTCAAGCTGTCGTATGGTGCATTGAATTGGTCGTTATATATGATGCGTTGATGTTTTTTACAAAAAACTGGAATGTAAAACATCGAGCCATGTTTTTCTTTGTATATTATTTGTTTTTAATAATTGCCCTATTGATTCGATATGATCAAGGCATTAGTATTATTCAATTGAATCCTTTCGCATGCCTTAGAGAAATCTATTATGGTTCTTGGACAGAGTGGATCGTATTCGCATTTAATATTGGATACTTTATGTTTATGCCATGGGTGAATGGACTATTTATTTCATCAAACAAAGAAAACTTCATTGTTTCTGTGTTCATTGGTTTTCTGTGTGAATTTATGCAGTTGATCTTTCATAGAGGCGTATTTGATTTAGGGGATATTTCTCTATATGTAGTTGGAATCTTGTTGGGGATTTATGTAAAAGAAAAATACCATGGTCATTTAAAAGAAAAGAGTGAAGTACATGACAATTAAATCGGTTGCGATATTCGGTGCTGGAGCAGTAGGTTCCTATTGTATTTATGGTTTATCAAAATGCGATATACAATTGAGTGTAGTCGCAAAAGATGAGAGGTACGAAAGATTAAAAAAGAATGGTTGTTTAATCAATAATGTGATTTATCATCCGAAAGTATTAACACCTAAAGAAGCACATGGTGTAGATCTTCTTATTGTATGTTTAAAATACAATGCTCTACCAGATGCTTTAGAAGATATTCAACAAATCGTGGATGAACATACATTAGTCATGTCTTTAATGAATGGTGTGGATAGTGAACAAATTATTGGAAATCAAGTTGGTATGCAGCATATGGTATATTCATTAGTTAAAGTAGCCAGTCACAAAGAAGGTGATGGATATGTGTTTGATCCAGAAACAACGATTGGAATCGTGCTTGAGGAAAATAAGGAAATTGATGAATTGTTTAGTCAAAGTAATCTACATTATCGAGCAACTTCATATATTCAGGAAGAAATATGGAGCAAGTTTCGCTTAAATGTAACGAAAAACTTACCCCAAGCTATTCTTGGAGCTGGAGTTGGATGCTACTCGGATAGTGATCATGTGAAAGCTATACAGTCTGGATTAAAGGATGAATTGGAAGCCATTGCCAAAGCTAAAGGTATAGATATGTCAAAGGCTGATTCGAGTGCTACTCGTGGTAGTGCAGTGCCTAAAACAGCCAGGTATTCTACTCTACAGGATTTGGATGCCAAAAGACATACAGAAATTGATATGTTTTCGGGGGCGATAATGAAGATGGGAAAAGAATTAAATATTCCTACACCTTATAATGAATTTGTATATCATATCATCAAGGCTAT
>ERZ869983.680-NODE-680-length-10852-cov-4.611508_pt1 | contig 10852 bp, 8 predicted proteins | sample MGYA00521106_ERZ869983 | MGnify/ENA primary metagenome ERZ869983 (study PRJEB32232, sample SAMN07284972) | human gut metagenome | biome: human-associated habitat; material: feces | host: Homo sapiens | place: Tanzania | collected 2014-04-05 ...
GTATATCGGTCTAAGCTAGGTCCATGTAAAGTATATTTACCGGACTGTTCTCAATATTCCTGGTATAAGGAAATGGAAAATGAAATTGTACGTGTACGTAAAGATGGATTTGAATTGGAGTATGCAATTCCACGTTATATTGTTTTATCACCTACTATTTTGGCAGGTGCAGGAATCAGATTGCGTTTGGATGAATCATCTCGTGTTGCACCAAGAGGAGCCGGAAAAGAAGAACCACTACAATCAAAAAATATGTACTGGTACTGGTCAACACGTGATGATTTAGAGGAATCTGTTTTTACCCATGTTATTGATTATTTAAAGAAGATGAATCTCTTAGAATCTAAGGTTTCAGTTCAAACGTTGATTCGTAATTACATGAAGTCAGACGAATTTATTGAATGGTTACATTCTGTTGATTCAGATGGCTCAGAACAAGATTTAGAGGAAGTAAAGAAACAAATAGATGAGGTTGAGGTTACTGAGGATGATAATGCTTTTTCTGATGTGTGGAGTTAAGCCATGGCAGATATAATAGTCAAATACAGATTTCAGCATACTCAGTATTCCAATAAAAATTTAAATGCAGTAGAAAAAAATAATATAGTAAATACAGCAGATGCTTTTGATTACTGTGATCGTGATGAAGCTTGCGATAAGACAATAGTATCAACAGAAAAGGCATTCAATTATGCAGATTACCGATTAGGAAGTGCGGGTAGTATCACAAATGGTGGTAGGCCTATTGATGCAACACGTATGCAGTGGATGTGTGACCAGTACAAGCCACCGGTTCTGTATGGAATGATAATTTCATTCGATCATGATTTTGCGGCTAAGAATCAAATTATTGAAAAAAAGAATATGGACAAGCTTATAACAAAATCTATGAATTCGATTTTGAAAAGAATGGACTTGGATCCTGAAAATGTGGTATGGACATCCTCGTATCATACAAATACGGACAATCCACACTGTCACATTAACTTCTATGAAAAGAAGCAGACAAAGAGAAAACAGGTTTTATCTAAACATCAGATAGAGCACCTAAGATCTTCTGTTGCTAGTGAAATGAAAATAAATACATTGTTATTTGTGAAACGTGATGAAGCAATGGCAAACTTGATGAATTCTTTATCTGAGATGGGGTTTACCAAGGAGATGATGCGTAATTATGAGGATATGATACAAAGGTCAAATAGTTCTCAAAAGGGGTTGGATCAGATTTATAAAAAGTTGCTTGCATTAAATGATGTGCTGCCAGAAAAGGGGAGTATGAAGTATAACTCTAAAAACATTCGACCTTTTCATAACCAGATTCGAGATGTTATTAAAGATATTTATGAATTAGATGGAATTAAACCATTTGTAGATGAATATCGAAATATCTTGAAAGAAACACAGGAAATGCAGCAGGAACTTTATGGTACTGGAAATGACGGGTATGAAGATGAGAATGGAGATATTGTGCGTGGTCAAGGAAATGATGAAAAAAGACAGAATGAGTATTATCGAAGGAAGATGTATGATCTAGAAACACGTTTAGGAAACTTGATTTTACAAACAATAGTAGATGGTAGAAAAGATGTTGATAAGATCGAAAAAGACAAAAAGAAATTGACTGATTTAGAAAATAAAAAGACAACTTTAGATTGGAAAACCAATTCTAAAAAGCAAACAAAAGAATATACAGTGAATAGATCACATGGCGATAAACAAAAAAAGAGTATGAAACGCAATTCTAGAAAAAGGATTACAAAGTCTGTGTTTCACAGAAGATCGAATATGATATGTCATGCGACAGTAAGTGATATGAGTAATGCAATACAGACTGCCTATTATGCGAATTTAGATATGAAACAGAAAGTGCAGGAAGCAACACGCAACGCTCAAAGAGAAGCATTTGCAAGAGAAATGTATTAATAAAAGGAGATATAAATTATGGCTAGAAAAACAACGATTGAAAAATTAAAAACAAGAATCAGTGTCTTAGAAAAAGACAGACAAAGAAAAGTAGATGAACAGATTGAATTGATTTTAAAAACGGACCCAGAGATTTTACAAATCAATTCACAGATTGATGATCTGAAAAAGATGGTAAAAGCATCTGAAGAATTGGAACGTAAAAAGGAAGAGCTTGAAAAACAAATGTTAGACTTACTGGATTAACATTTTGCGTATGTTTTTTTATGAAATGTCTGTCATTTCGCACAAAAATCTAGCATTTTTGCCAATTCAAAATGGTAAAATATAGATAGATATAAATTTGAAAAGAAAGGAGTGAAATTGCAATGGATGCAAATGAATTAAAAGAATGGAATAAGATCAGATCAAGAGAGTTAAAAGAAAAATTTCTAAAATCTCAAAAAATATTATCAACTGATTATAGTCACAGAGAATTTGAAGTTATGGACTTTACATTAGCTGAAGAAATGTTGAATAAATATTCTTTGGAAGAGCTAGAGGGAGAGGTTCTTGCGGATGTGGAACTCGAAAGAGGTAATAAACAAAATGGATGCCTGATCGCATTAGATGTTTTGCAGAAAGCCGATGGAGATAAAACACAAGCAGGCAAGGTTTTACGTGATATGAGAAATGCTATGATTGCCTATTATGACTATCAAATTGAGATTGAACAAATACGTTCTAAAGCCTTGCGAAAATTGGATATTGAATTAGAACGCTCTTAAGTCAGATTGCCTTAATTATTGGTAGTGAAAGTAAGTATGCATTTGCACCATCGTTAATGGTGCTAGAGAACACTATATTATAAATATTGATATAAAAGCCAGTATTGGCTTTTTTTTAGAATGGAGATAAATATATGTTTTTAACAGAAAAAGAATTAAAGGATGCTTTTTGGAAAAGCTACAACAATAAAGGACGAGCTGTTAAATGGCAGTTTGAATGTCCTGTTCGAGAAGGTAATACAGATTTAATGACATTGGAAAAATATCAGGAAAACTGGCAAATCAATGCATTTGAATTTAAACTGACGGATATAAAAAAAGTACTTTTACAGGCAGAAGGAAATTTACCTTACTGCAATAAAAGCTGGATTGTCATTCCAGAAGAAAAGAAAGATGTCATTCTCAATCGTTATATGAATTATTTAAATGAAAAAAAACATATTGGAGTGATTGGAGTGCAGGCTGGTGGACGATATTCAATTATCTTTCAGCCAAAGTTTAAGCAAGATATGACTTTTTCGCAAAAGATTTTGAATATGTGCATGGCGGAGGTTTAGCTTATGAAGGTCATTATTGCTGAAAAACCAAGCTTAGGAAGAACGATAGCTACTGCGATTAGCAAAAGCCAGAATAAAAATATCTTGAATCATAAAGGTTATATGACTGTAGGCGAGTATATGCTGACCTATGCCTACGGACATTTGCTGACATTACAGGATATGGATATTTATTTTGGTAAAAAAATCAATTGGGGTGAGAATTTACCCTTCTATCCAAATCCTTTTAAATTCCAGTTGAAAAAGGATAAAGGTGTCAAAGAACAGTTTAATGTGATTCGTGCATTGATTAATGATAGTAAAACAGATGAAATCATTTGTGCAGGAGATGCTGATCGAGAAGGTGAAGTGATTATACGTTTGATTTTACATTTTGGATTAAAAAATAAGTCAAAACGCATCACTCGACTTTGGTTGCCAGATCAAACAGATAAAACGATTGTTACACAGCTAAACCAACGAAAGGCTGATTCAGAATACAATAATTTATACAACGAAGGTGTTGCACGTATGTATGTAGACTGGCTTCTAGGTATCAATTTAACAAGAGATGTTTCATCAAAAGCGAACAGTCTGTTAAATATCGGGCGAGTAATCTGTCCGATCGTTATTGAAATATATAACAGGCAAATTGCAATCGAGCATTTCATTCCAGAAAAATATTATGCGATCGAATCGAATGTTGATGGATTGAAACTATCTTTAAAGGATAAATTTGCGTTAAATGAGAATGATAAGATCGACTTGATTTGTAGCGATCTGAATTCTAACAAAGGTATCGTAACAGATATTCAAACAAGAGATGTCGAAAAACAAAGTCCGAAGCTATTCAGCTTGAGTAAATTACAAGGCTTCTGTGGCAAAAAATTTAAACTAAAGCCTGCTGAAACCTTAGCAGTTGTTCAGAGTTTATACGAAAAAGGTTTTGTTACATATCCAAGGACAAACACAGAATATTTGAGTGAAAACGAAAAGCAGACTGTTATTCACTTGTTAGAAGTGCATGACAAAAACAATGTTCTGATATTTAAAGATTCTAAACGTATTTTTGATGATTCTAAAATCGAATCTCACTCTGCATTAATGCCGACTGATAAAATTGCAGATTATGATTCTTTTTCATCAAATGAAAAAAGGTATACCAGGCTATTTTTGCACGTTTTAATTCTGTTTTTTGGAAAGAACCTTGTATCGTTACAGAAACAGAAGCAACGATTCATGTTGGCAGACAGTTTCCAAATGATTTAAAAATCAAGGGTCAGGCTATTAAATCAAAAGGATGGATGCGTGTTTATGGGAAGGATTCAGTTGATACAGCTATTCCACTGTTGTCGATAAATCAAACTTTAGATGTTGATTTTAAACCAGTAGAGAAGAAAACACAGCCACCTAAACCATATACAGTTGAAAGCCTTGGTAATTGGATGGTCCATCCATTCAAAAAGATCACTGATACAGAAGATGATGAATATCAGGCATTACTGAGTGGTTGTGAAATTGGAACAGAAGCAACTCGATCTGGAATCATTGATAGAGCAATCCAGACAGGATACATCAGCCTGAATGACAATGTATATTCGATTGAAGATAAAGGAAGATACATGGTCGAATTTTTAAATAAATCAAATCTTGATCTTTCACCACAGCGTACAGTAGAGCTTCAAAAAGATTTAAAAAAAGTATACAACTCAGCAATCACAGTAGATGAATGTATTCAAAATGCGATTACTTTTTTAAATCAGTACTTTGAAAATGCAAGCAACAAGGAAATGTCGGAATCTCGGTTTAAAAATGAACCTGAATCTTTAGGATGCTGTCCATGGTGCAACCAACCTGTTTATGCGTTTAAAAGTGCTAAAGGTTTATTTTTTACGCACAGTAAAGAGGATAGAGAAAAATGTTCGTTTGCACTCTACGAAAAGCAAAAGATTTTTGGTGCAGAATACCATTTTACAAATAAAAAAGTAGAAGCATTGCTTGCTCATAAACTGCCTAAGATCGATTTAGTAAATAAAAGCGGAGTGCCTTATACAGCAGGTCTTGATATTCTTCCAGAACCGCATGAATTCAACGGAAGAAAATATCCTGCTTTTAAAACACAGCTGTTGAATAAAAAATAGAATTAAGGCAACTTGCCTTAAGAAAGAGGAATGTTATATGTCGAGTGAGTTTTTAGTTAAACAGACATTGATTAAAATAATTGAAAATGCGAAATTTAATAATGAAAGAGAAAATTATAAATGGTTTAAATTAAATTTTCTAAATGATGATAGGAAGTCTTTTGCTGGGGATTATGATATGAGAACTCATATCATACGTGTTTTTGTTCCAAAGACAAGTGCAAAGACAAATGCAAATCTGATTTGTACTACTTTGCATGAAGTGTCTCACCATATTGATTGGTGTAATCGCCATACTTCAGATCATAGTGACGCATTTTATGAAATTTTTCAAAAGCTTTTGTATTCTGCAATGGATTTAAATGTTGTGTCTGTCTCAGATATTAAGAATATGCCAAGATTGACTACTGACCATAATAAAATATTAAAGTTTATTAAGATATATTCACCTAACCCAAATAAGGATATTAATGAAAATTATTTGATTGTAAATGTATATAATTGTTATTCCGAAAAAGAGAAACTTAAAGAAAATGGATATTTTTGGAATGGCACTTTAAAAGCTTGGTACAAGAAAATAAAAAAGGAAGATCAAATAAAGGAACAGAATTATTTGAACTCATTAAATTTAACGGATATACAGTTTGCAGATGGGAATAAAATAATTCTAAAAAATTAGGACCATAAATGTATACATTTATGCACTAGGATATAGATAGATATAAAATAGTCTATCAATGTCCTATTTTTTATTTATGGACTAGTCTATTTATTTATAGACCTTTTTTTGTTAGAATTAGGAGGTTAAATGATGTTTTACGGATATCATCGTGTAAGCACGAAGGAACAAAATTTAGAGCGTGGAATCAAAGGGATTGAAGATTTCTGCAAAAGTAGAAATTACAAACTTGAAAAAGTATTTGTAGACAAAATGTCTGGCAGAACGATTGACAGACCAAGATATACAGTGCTTAAAGAGGATGTGTTACGTGAAGGTGATACCTTAATCATTTATGAGTTAGATCGTCTAGCTAGGGATAAGAAAGCCATATCAAATGAATTACGTTATTATGATGAACATAATATACGCGTAATGATTTTGGATATACCTACAACCACAACAGATTTACCAGATACAGATGCAATGAATAAGCTGATTGTTGAAACAATCAATAAGGTCATTATTGATGTTTATGCAATGTTAGCCGAAACTGAGTTGCAAAGAAAAACGAAAAGGCAGCAGGAAGGCTTGATTGCAATGAAAGAACGTGGTGAATGGGATAATTATGGCAGACATCGTGTTATGAGTTTGCCTGACTTTGAAAAAGAATATCAAAACGTGAAAGATGGCAAAATCAAGAGCCTAGAGTTAATGAGAAAACTCAATATGAAAAAATCAACGTATTTTAAGTATGTTCGTGAATTAAAACTTTTGAACGAGTGAATTGTTGGAAATAAGGTAAAGTTAATCCAAACCTTGTTGTGATGAGGGCATTATCCCATACACTGATATTGGAAACGCAAGGCCGAACTATAAAGTTGGAGGAAATTAATAATGATAACAAAGAATAATTTGAAGAGTATGCTAAATACAATAGGATTTAGCAAAATTCCTAACGATAAATTCGAAAAAAATTATCCATTTTCAGATTGCTCTGTTATCGTGGATTTTAGAGGTGAAAAAATCATTTATCCGGAAGATAAAGGTTTTAAAGTTAATGTAGCAACTACAACAAATTTCTCTGAACCAGAAAACTTTGTTGTATTAGAGTGCGTGAACAGACTTCTTGATAAGGGGTACAGACCTGAAAACATCGAACTTGAACGTACGTGGACCCTTGGTCATGAACAAAAAAGCGGGCGAGCAGATATTTGCGTATCTGATCAAAATGGTGAAATGCTGTTCATTGTTGAATGCAAAACAATTGGCTCTGAATATAACAAAGAAATGAAAAATATTCTTTCTGATGGTGGACAATTAATTTCCTACTGGCAGCAAGAGCGTGGATGTAGATGGCTAGTTTTATATGCATCAAATATTAATGATAATAATGAAATTGAATACACAACCGACAGTATTGACTGCTCAGATGATGAGAATATTCTGAATCTTGCCAGAAAAGACTCCTCTATTCTTCTGTATAAAAATGCTCACACGGTTTCAGAACTTTATGAAGCATGGAAAGAAACGTATGAACAAAGATTTAGTGGTGACATTATTTTTAGAGATGATTCTGTTGCTTATGAAATCGGTGTAAAACCACTTAGAAAAAAAGATTTAAAAGACTTCTCTGAAAATGACAAAATAGTAAATCGTTTTGAAGAGATTTTAAGGCATAATAATGTTTCAGATAAGGAGAATGCATTCAATCGATTGATAGCTTTATTTATCTGTAAGCTAGTAGACGAAATACAAAAAACAGATGATGATATTGTTGAATTTCAATATAAAGTTGGGACTGATACATATGAATCCCTTCAAGACAGGCTGCAAAGGCTTCATAAGGAAGGTATGGAGAAATTCATGCGTGAAAAGATTTTCTATGTGTCTGATGATTATGCAGAAAACCTTGTAAAACAATACACAAAGCAAAGAAGAGTAAAAATGATTGAAGAATTGAGAAATACACTTCGCATACTCAAATTCTACACTAATAATGACTTTGCTTTTAAAGATGTTCATAATGAAGAACTATTTTATCAAAACGGTAAAATATTAGTTGAAATGGTTCAGCTTTTTCAAGATTATAGAATAATTGGTTCTTCGGATATACAGATGCTTGGCGATTTGTTTGAACAATTACTGAACAAAGGATTTAAGCAGAATGAAGGTCAATTTTTCACTCCTACTCCTATTACACGCTTTATATGGGATAGCCTTCCTTTAGGACAAATAATGACTAAATCTGATGGTATTGAATATCCTAAGATTATAGATTATGCCTGTGGTGCAGGACATTTTTTAACTGAAGGATATGAAGCGGTAGAAATTTGTGCTAATGCAATAAATAATAGTACAAAACCATCTAATCAATGGGTGGAGAAAAAAATATTCGGCATTGAAAAAGATTACAGATTAGCGAGAGTTTCAAAAATTTCGCTATTTATGCATGGTGCAGGAGATGGAAATATAATTTTCGGTGATGGACTTGAAAATTATCCAGATAAAGAAATAACACCTAAATCATTTGATATTCTTGTAGCAAATCCACCTTATTCGGTTAAGGCATTCAAGCCTCACTTGAAATTATTGAATAATCAGTTAGAAGTTTTAGATAAGATCTCAAATGACGGTTCAGAAATTGAAACGCTGTTCGTGGAAAGAATATCACAATTGTTAAAACCAAATGGTGTTGCTGCGGTAATTCTACCAAGCAGTATTTTAAACAAAGAAAGCGAAAGCTTTGTAACTGCACGAGAATCTCTTCTGAAAAACTTTAATATTATAGCTATTGCGACTTTGGGAAGCAAAACCTTCGGTGCTACCGGGACAAATACGGTCATTCTTTTTTTACAAAAATTCAATGAACCACCAAAACGCACTGATATGGTTATTGATAGTGTTGATGCTATACTTTCTAAAGCGGATATAGATGGTTGGGAAGACGAGTCCATTTTGAGAGCATATCTAAAAAAAATAGGGGTTAAAAAGGACGTTTACAACAAATTTTTATCCAAATGTGAAAGCTTTGACTTTTGGATAAATGATAATTATTTTAGTCAGCACTATTATGAATTTGTAAACTCAACAGAATACAATAAGAAATGTAAGCAGAAATCATTCCAAAAACTATCTAATTCAAAACAGAAAAAATGGTTAAATAAAATTTTTTATGAATTTGCATTTTCGATTGAACAAGAAAAATTATTCTACTATTCACTAGTATACAACCAAGACACATTGATAATTTCTGCTCCGGATGAAAATAAAGAACAGGAAAAGTTTCTTGGATATAAATGGAGTAATAGAAAAGGACAAGAAGGCATTCAGATAATAAAAGCTGGTGGATATTTATATAATGCATCTGATCGTAGCGACAATAATTCCATTGCAGGACTGATCAGAAATGCTTTTTCTGATGAGGATGAGTTTGATGTCGAAGATTTGGATTCCTACTATTATCGTTTGAGGTTGCAGGATATGCTTGATTTTTCTGGAACTACGTTTAATAAGTCTATTAAAACCACTCCGACGAGAGTGCTAAAAGATATTCCGGGGCTTACAAATTACAAATTATCAGATAAAAACATCTTTGAATTAAGTATAGGTAATCGTGTTCTTTCGAATGAAATAGTTAAGGATGGCAGTGTTCCTATATATAGTGCAAATGTTTTTGAGGAGTTTGGGAGAATTGATAAGCAGAATATCACTGATTTTTCTGTACCTTCTATTCTGTGGGGGATTGATGGTGATTGGATGGTAAATATTATTCCCGCCAATAAGCCATTCTATCCGACTGATCATTGCGGTGTTTTACGTATAAAAACAGATGATATTTTACCTAAATATATGGCATTTGCACTTCAAGTAGAAGGTGAGTTTGAAAGATTTTCTCGTAGTAACAGAGCATCAACACGGAGAATTTCAAATTTAATTATTCAAGTTCCTTCTGTAATTGATCAACAGAGCGTTGTTGATGAAATTGAAGCTGTTGATAAAAAAATATCTGATGAACAAGCAATTATAACCAAGCAGTCTGAGAAGGTTAAATCCAAATTTGTCGAAATGTTTGGAAAGGTTGGGACAAACCCATTTGGATTCGAGGAAACTGAATTTCAGGAATGTTGCATTATCAATCCAACTAAGCCTAATTCAAATTTAGATATTAATGTAACTTTTTTGCCGATGGAATTGCTAGGCACAGATGGAACAATTAAGACAACTGTGAATAAGCCTTATACGGAACTTAAATCTGCTGGATATACATATTTCGAAGATAATGATGTTATTTTTGCGAAGATTACCCCTTGCATGGAAAATGGAAAAGGTGCTATTGCTGTCAACTTAAAAAATGGAATCGGCTTTGGTTCTACAGAGTACCATATTCTACGTCCTATATATGGAATCAGTAATTCTTATTGGATTTATTATTTGACATCTGAACCCCAATTTAGAGAAAATGCAGCAAAACGGATGACGGGTGCTTCTGGACATCGTAGAGTACCTGAAGAATATATCAAGAAATATATGGTTTCGTTACCTCCGATCGACCTACAAAATCAGTTTGCTGATTATGCTCAATCCTGCGATGAATTGAAATTTGAAGCACAAAAAAGGTTGGAAGAATTAAACACTATGCGTAAAGAACTTATAGATAAGCATTTTAGATAAGAAGAAATTCATAAATATTATCGAACAGAGGATGATAGACTTGCATTTGAAAATAATGTATGTAAAATAAGCATGAGGATAGAAAATGGTATCAAAATATAAAGAAGGGGACAAAGTTTACTTTGTTTCCAGCTCAGTTTTCGTAAAAGAAGC
>ERZ869983.681-NODE-681-length-10828-cov-7.697423_pt1 | contig 10828 bp, 6 predicted proteins | sample MGYA00521106_ERZ869983 | MGnify/ENA primary metagenome ERZ869983 (study PRJEB32232, sample SAMN07284972) | human gut metagenome | biome: human-associated habitat; material: feces | host: Homo sapiens | place: Tanzania | collected 2014-04-05 ...
TAGGTGATCTTGAACAAAACTAATATTAAATAAAATTATTTGCGACACAAATCTCTTTATATTTATGCAAGTATTCACAATTTTTTATGAATAAGAATTTAAACAAAGAAGAATCATTCTTTAATTCTTTTAATCGATTCTGATAGTCAACATTTAATGGATAATCATCATTTAGCATCATAGAGAAAACATCGATATACTTAGAATCATCTAATTCTTTGATTAATCTTTTTGCATCGACTATATTCTCTTTTAGGATCGCATATACAAATAAAGCCTCTTTATATTTGACTACAAAAAAGTCATCAGTACATGATTTTAATCCTTTCTTTAAATATTGATTTCCCTTTTCCATACAATCCTTATGCTGTATCATAGTTGCTCCCAGATTGTAAAAAGCCAACATTTTATATTGTGAGTCATACTGAGCGGCACTTGTGTAATATTTTTCAGCTTGATTTAAATCTATATCCAGACAAAGCCATCCTAATGAGCAAAGAATTTCCGCAATCAACATCTTATTTCCTAATTCAACCGCATAGTTTAAACATGTTTTATAAAGATCGTATGCCGCAAAAACATTCTTTTGATACGAATATAGATTGGCTTTGGCCTTCAATCTTCTTATAAATATCCATTCTTCATTATCAGATAGTTCTATATTTCCAGAAGATAATCTAAACAAATTAAAATATTCTCTTTGCGAATCATCCATGTACGAATAATACGCTTCCACTTCAGCAAGTGATATATTGATTTGAGAATTCAATTCAGAAGCAAATAGTAAAAACAATTGATATTGAACAAATAAACAGGATGATACAACCTCACCTTTATATTCCAAAAGCTCATCAATTATCTTAAATATTTTTGAATCCGATGACATATAGTATTTAAAGAAAAGATCCAACATTTGTTTAATTCTTTCTTCTTTAATCGTATCCATCGTACAAATCCCTAATTTCTTAAACAACAAATTGTATATATCATCATTTGCGACCAAGATATTATTTTCAATTTTAGAAAGATATGAAGGAGAACAAACTCCATGTGATAAAGCTTCTAATGATATGTCTAACTCTTTTCGTTGTTTCTTAATCAATAATCCTCTGTAATCATTCATGCACTGCCCACCTACTAATTCAAGAAGTAATTCATTATTTGTTCCTAATTATATCACGAATTGAACCTCATCACTGAAGTGAAAAGAGATTCTAAATACATCCCTTGTTTTTTAAGTCATAGAAGTACCCTTTATTTTTCATAAGTTCTTCAAATGATCCCTGTTCAACAATCCGTCCTTGTTTAAATACAAGAATACAATCAAACTTCTTTAGTGTTTCGTCAAAATATTTATGTGTTACATATAATACAGTTTCTTCTTTTAAATCCAATATTCGATTTTCAATTTCGATGGCCGTCTGTGCATCTAGACTTGCTGTTATTTCATCACACAAAAGTACCTCTTTTAAATGTGCGATTGTACGCGCAATCCCTATTCGTTGAACTTGCCCACCAGAAAGATTACTTCCATCCTCACAAATATTCTGGTCTAATTTAAATTCTGGTAAATCTACAAATTCCATACATTTTAACAGTGTTTCATCTGTCTGTACAAGCTCCATATTCAAGTTATTTCGAATCGTGTCATCAAATATATGACTTTCCTGATGAATCATAGAAACATTCTTAGAATCCAAAACACTTATATTTCCTTTTTGAGCTGGATAATATCCTAAAATCAATTTTAAAATTGTAGATTTTCCGGAACCACTCGGACCAACAATCGCATACTTTTTTCCCTTTTCAAATTTGAAAGATAAATCATCAATGATTATCTTACTTTTAGTATAGCCAAAAGATACATGTTCCAAATAGATATTTCCATCATAGTTCGATACAAACTTATTTGCCTGTCCATGAGAATCGATAATATTCAGTAATTTCGAATTCACGTCCGACACCGACTTAAATCCAGCAAGATTGCTTGAAATATCATTTAAATTCGAAATAAAATTATTAGAAACATTTACAATTGGCATCATATATATCATATTTAGATGTCCATATAATATCATCAATCCAATCACCAACATGAAAATCAATTGAAAAGTGGCCGCAATACAATTAGCCCAGTTTCCCGTCAAAGATATTGCCATATTCACATTTCTTTGTTTGCATTCCATGTTTTCAATCCATTCTTTTCCTTTATCCACGAACTGTTTTAGAACGCCCAAATCCAATATGATATCGAAATTTTGAAATATCTCCTTTAATTTTGAATTATATATACCTGAATAAGAAGACAATTGGTTCGAATACTTTTTCAATCTTTTTTCCATCATCTTCGGCACCAAAAGTGTTGCTGCTGCAATCACAACCATCATGAATCCTACAAATACATGGATGCGAAGAATGTATATTAAAATAATAACAGACACAATGATATCGACAATCATACTTAATATTGGATAAAAGTAATATTCATCTACCATTTTTATATCATTGGTAAATAGAGATAACTGATTTCCTATCTTCTCTTTTTTAAACGTAGAATACGATTGATTCATCAAACTAGAATAGAGATCTTCACCCAAATCTGTTTTTAATTTTTTCCTATAAGTTGACTTCATTATTGAATTAACAGAAGTCGTCATCAATGTATATACAAGAAATAAAACACTCGCAAAAAGACATGTACCTGCTTTTTCAAAATGATTATTAAATGCAACATCCGATATTAATTGGATTACATACGCCAAAAACAAAGGTACAACACCCGAAAATAAACTAGTACACAGTGTACCTATAAAATATTTTTTATTTCTCAATATATATCGATACATTCTCATCCATCCTCTACTTTATTTAATAGTATATACCTACCACATCCCGTTATCTTTCTTTTTTAACAATTAGCTTCAATAATTGATTCTTCTACACAAATATGAAAAGTGTTAAAATTAAGTGAATTATGAAGTGAGGAATACTATGCATTATTTAAAGATCAATGATTCCGATAAGAAGAAAATTGGATACCTAATCCATGTATATCGAACTCAACAATTTAAACATATATCGCAAAATTCTTTTTTGTTAAATGAGTATAATGAGCCAATATGCACTCGACAAACACTTAGTAAAATAGAACAGGGTGTTATTATTAAAAACGATTCTATTTATGAAGAATTACTAAAAAAGATGAATCTAAAATTCAATACGGATTATTGTATTGAAGAATTCCTGCCAACTTCCATTTTTTCTGATTTATTAAATGCCTGCGATTATTATAATTTAGAAAAGCTTATATCCATCTCTGAATCCTATATAAAACAATTAAATCCATTCAAAGAATACATTTTCTTTCATGAATACTATGAGTGTTTCAAATGGATCTACACCTATTATTCCTCATTTGAACTTCCGACTCTTCAAAGCACTGAATATATTATTTCCCTAAAAAACATTATCAATTCTAACCTCTATGAAGTCATGATAGATCTAGTTTTTAAGAAACGAACAATTAGTGGAATTTATGATTTTTCCTACTTTGATTTTAAAAATTCAAACAGCATGATTAATCGTGGAAACCATATGATGATTTTATATAATCAATCCAAATTGTCTGAAATGCTTGATTATTGTCAAGATTTAGAAGAAGAATATACTAGTAAAAACAATTATATTCGTCTTCTCGATATTTATTCTCTAAAAGGATTTGCCTTTTCAAATACAGAAAAAGAAAAATTTGAAAAACTAGTTTCTCAAATAAATCATACAGTAGAAGCACACAATTCAAACATACCTGAAATTAAAATATCTCAACTTCTAAAGAATATCGGTCTACAAGCCTTTAGAATTGATATGTACGATATAGCCATAAATTATCTTGAACAATATATAGCTATGGATTCACCTTATGCGAATATTGTAGGTATCGATTTATGCATTTCTTATCAAAAGACAAATAAAATCAATCAACTTAAATCCTTTATACAATCCAAAGAAGTATACAAAGGTGATAGCCAATACGAAAATCTTTTGAACTACTTCATTTTGAAATATAAATATCAAACTGACAATGATGAACTATCCTATTTTATAGTGAATAAAGTACCCATTATAATCGATAATACTATGGGGAAATATAAACAATTCTTTTATGAAGAACTAAGTATGCTTGTCGAACAAACCAAGCGTTATAAAGACTTGAAAACATATTTAGATTCAACCAGTGATATGTTACCAATTTGAAAAAGCGGAAATCAAACGAGTAATTATTTATCAAACTAATAATAATATTAGATATAAAATACATATTCAATTTCTCATTGGGAACATGTTCTCTATATTATTGGTATCAATTTGGTAGCAAAACAATCTATAAACGCATAAAAAGTGCCTTATATAAGGCACTTTTATTCATTTTATCTCTGCTTGAGCTCGCAATTTTTTTTTGCATATAGGCCTAAAAGAGCACATAAAATAGCCTGTTTCAAACACTTGTAAACCGTGGCTTACAGGTGTTTTTAACCAATCTGTTTTCACGCGTTATTAAGTACGTCATTATAAAATGCAAATAGATAATTAAGTGAGTAGATAAATGAGTAAATGAACGATAAACAATAGTGGTTTGAAAATTGAAACAGCCTCAGAAGCAAAGTATAATATAGACAAACAAAACACATTTAGAAAGAAGAGGAATCATAATGATTGAACAATTAATTGCCGAAGCGACAGAATGCGATTTCAAAGTTGCACTTGAAACAAAGAAACCAAAAAGTTGGTTAAAAAGTGTTAGTGCATTTTCTAATGGTATTGGTGGAACTTTATTTTTTGGTATTTCAGATGATAGAGAACCAATTGGATTATCAGATGTGCAAAGTGATGCTGAAGCAATTAGTCGTTTAATTAAAGAACGTATAACACCACTGCCTCAATTCAATTTAAAACCCTTTGTAGAAGATAATAAAAATCTGTTAGTTATAGAAATTTCATCTGGTCGTTCTACGCCTTATTATTACAAAGCAGATGGTGTTATGGAAGCTTATGTTCGTGTTGGAAATGAAAGCGTAATCGCTCCAGATTACATTGTCAACGAATTAATTCTAAAAGGAACCAATCAATCATTTGACACTTTATTAACAGATGCTTTAAAGAAGGACTATAGTTTCACGCTCCTAGAAGCAACTTACTTAGAAAGAACTGGTCTTCATTTTGAACCATCCGATTATATTTCTTTTGGTTTAGCTGATAAAAACGGCTTTTTAACAAATGCTGGAAAACTCATGGCCGATCAACATATAGTGTACAATTCCCGCATATTTTGCACTAGATGGAACGGTTTAGAAAAAGGTTCTATTTTCGATGATGCACTAGATGATAAAGAATATGAAGGAAATTTAATATATCTATTAAAGAACGCTACTGACTTTATTAAAAACAATTCCAAAGTCAGATTTGCTAAAGAAGCACAATACAGAGTAGATAAACCTGATTACGCTGAACGAGCTATAACAGAAGCTATTGTCAATGCGCTGATTCACCGTGATTATATAGTGCTTGGCAGTGAAATTCATATTGATATGTTTGATGATCGTTTAGAAATTGCTTCTCCAGGCGGTATGTTTGGAGGTGGAACAATTCAAGAATACGATGTTTATAATATACGTTCTATGCGAAGAAATCCCGTAATTGCTGATTTATTTCATCGCATGAAGTATATGGAAAGACGCGGAAGTGGTTTAAAAAAGATTATTAGCGAAACAGAAATGCTTCCAGGATATAAAGCTGAATTTAAACCTAAATTTTCATCAACTGCAATGGATTTTAAAGTTACTTTGCAAAATTTAAACTATACTCCACAAGTTAACCCACAAGTTAATCCACAAGTTAACCCACAAGTTAAAATTTCTAAACAAATATTAGAATTGTGTGTTGAGCCCAAGACAAAAAGAGAAATTACAACAGCTTGTGGATTTAAAGATATAAAATACTTTACTCAAAACTTCATTGCTCCACTTATGCAATCAGGACAACTTAAGATGACTATCCCAGATAAACCAAATAGTAGAAACCAAAAATACATCACTACTAACAATAAATGAGACAATACCAATCATCGTACAAACAAGCCCTTCCACGCTATGTAGAAGGGCTTGTTATTTTAAGAATGTGCAATAATTTTTAAATAGAATCTAGCTAATTGCAACCTGTCACTTGAACTCAGTTTTGTGTACTTTTAAATCCACACAGCATATACATCTACATTATCTGGACATTTATACAATTATTTCCTGTAATATTTTATATTCCAAATCTTTTGTACATATTGAGTACAAACTTATATCATCAAGTGCCAAGTTCTCTTGCGATTTCTGATTTATTCACTTTAATACTGCCTACCTCCTGCAATCGTCCCAATATAAAAAGATCATTTAAGTAACGTATTTCTACATTATTGTTTACTTCTATGTTGATTAACACTTATATATCTGCTTGTAAACCTCGAGGATTATATCAAAGCGTAATCAGAAGTGTACATTCTCAAATGATCATTTATGTACATATTTAGATTATCATTTATAAACTTAATGATACCGGAAGTTTATCTCTTATTTTTATTTATACTTCTATCACACTAAACTCTTTATATTCGTTTCGATACAAATGATCTGTAAAAACAATTGTCTTTCCAGATTTCTTTAGATATTCAAATATTTTTTCTCTAAGTTTAGAATCCACACTCATAAAATTATTATCTATTAAGATAATTTTTGCATCCGTTAATAGTGTTCTCATTAACACCATTCTAAACTGTTGGCCTCCAGACAAATTATCATTTCCAACATGTTCATTTAAAATGTCTTCTAGAAATAAATTATCATAATTTACAGTTTGATTTAAACAAATATTTTCCTTTTTAGATACATCCATTAAATGATAATTCTCTGGTAACATGACAGAATCCGGCAACTGTGTATTTATATATTCTAAGCTCATACTTTTTCCTGATCCATTTTTTCCAATCAGAACATTGATTGCATTATATTCTATTTTTGACAATATAGAATCATCTATAGAAATTTTCTTTCTTTTTTTATTTTCAATTTTCTTATAGAAATCTTGAACATATACTTTCGTACTTTGTAATGAAACTATCAATGTACTCATATAAGTAGCTAAAGAGGATAAATCAAATGAATATGTAATAAATAATACATATGCACCAGGTGATAATGTTTTAAAATACATATACCAGAAAATAATAACCATCAAATTACAGTCTGTTACAGCACTTGAAAAGGTAGAGAATAAGCCTTTAAATACAGAAAATTTAAATCCAATATATTTTTGTTGATTTACAATTTCATCTAGGCTATTCGAATAATTTTCTTCTTTCCTGTTAACACGAATCCCTCTAGAATCGTTTAATAAATTTAACAATTCTTCAGAAAATCTATTACTATATTCTTTTGATTGAATCGAGTATTTCTCTACTCTTTTTTTAATCAATGAATTTAAACCAATCGCTAGTATTGGAAACAAAGTAACAAATGCAGCTAAACTTATATCAATACGTCCTAAAATAACAATCACAATAATTCCATATATTAAGTTGCATGCTGTATCAATCATATATGAAATAGTTCCAACAATTTCGTTCACATCTTCATTCAAAGCATTTATAAATTCACCCTGTTTTGCTTCAATCTCAGATTGTTCTAAAGCAGCATAAGCTTTTTTATACATAAAGTTTGCCCATTTATGTTGAGCCGTTATATCCACTTTGGCACCAATCAAAATACAGACGATTCGAATCAACACCAAACCACATACGCAACAAGCAATAAAGATCGTATTATTCCCATCAAAGTATGTTTGAATCAACAATCCAATCAAAATAGGAAGATTATGTGCAACAAACCAAATCACAACATCAAGAAAAAAGTAAAGTTTACTCGATTTAATAACATCAATCATATTTACAAATCCTCCATGGATATAGTTGAATCACAAAATTGCATGACTTCTTTTTCATGCGTAACTACAATTATGATTTTTTTCATTTCTTTAAATTTAGAAAATGCATTTTTTATCTTATCCATATCCACATAACTAAAAATTTCATCCAATATAATGACTGACTTTTCACTTCTTAAAGCTTTATATAAGTATAAATACTGTAATTGCCCTTTCGATAATTCATCATTCAATATATAGCCCAAGTCTTTTTCAATCTTTTCTCGACTATATCTATGATATGGATCTACGATTTCATATGGATTCACATTCTTTTCATTCTGTCCAATATACTCTATTTCCTTTAACGTTTCTTTTTCTTTATATTCATTCAATCCTATGTTGTTTATGTAAATTGTTCCTGACTGTGGCTCGTATAAATGTGCAATCAAGTTAATTAATGTTGATTTACCACTACCACTAGGACCAATTAATCCATATATTTTTCCATTTTCAAAATGTAGTGAACAATCCTTCAAGACAAGATTCTCATTGTATCCAAAATCAACATGATCCAAATCAATACAGCAAATATTATCATTCAATAATTCTGTTCCAAAATGTAACTTACTCTTAATTTTCAACAATGCGAATACTCTTTCTTGCGCTTTCTTTGCGGATGGAATATTCTCCATTTGCGTACGCAATTCATAAATCGGGTCATCTAATAAATCAATATAATAAACAAACAAATAAATAAAACTTAAATTTATATTTTGTGTACATCCAATCAATAAAACTATAAATTTAATCATACCAAAACTAAAAATCGTAGAAATCCACAATTGATAAGATATAAATCCAGAAATCAAATCTGACTTAAAAGCAAATTGAATGAATGTATTTAGCTTCTTTTCCAAATAAGATTCCCTATTAATTTTTTTCAATTCTGTCATCATTAAATAACACGTTGAAAACATATCAAATAAATTTTGATAAGCTTGTTTGGTTTGTGCCCACTTAACTTCAGAAACTTTATTAATCCAACGAAAAACAATAAAAAGAAAAATTAACATAACAATAAGCGAAACACCTATTATCCATGACTTTATAAATGCGATACATACCACCCCTAAAAGAAATAAAATATCTTTCAATAAAGTCATTAGAAACACTAAATAAAATTCAATAACTTGAGAACTATCATTTTCTACTGTTTGTGTTAATTCACCAACACTCCTCTTCAAAACATCCTCATAGTCCATATAAACCAGATTATGTATCAATTTCATTCTTAATCTTTTGAAAAAATTCCAATACATAGATCCACTTAAAATCAAATCACATATATTAACAATCATTTTTCCAACAATCAAACTACATACAATCACAAAAACACTATTCACCGTTGATTGAACTGTCAGTATCTCTGAAACAAAAATTGGGTATATTATTTGAATTAAGGATAATACAACAATCAATAAAAAATGCAGTAATAACTGAAAATAATCTCTCTTCTCTATCATACATACCTCTTTTCAAATCTTAGAATTCATTATAAAACTAAGCCAAAACTCTGTAAATGTTCCCATGTTTACTAACTGTAGCTTTCTTCAAATTTACTTTTCATTCCTACATATATACGAATAATACAAAAGCAAAATGTTTTTAAATTCTTGAACCAAATCACATTACATGTGATAATAACCTCCAAAAGGAGGTCTTTTATTTATGCCATTTCAAATAAAACAAAATACACTCAATCTTTCTGTTCCTATTGAAAGATTAGCCGGTGCATATTACAGGATTCAGCGTACTAAACAAAATATTTCTCTTTCTTGTCTAGCAAAAGAATTAAGAATGAACAAAGGATTTTTAAGTGATTTAGAAAATGGTAAAAGACATTTCCCCGATGGCCTATGTAAACAAATAGATTCTATTTTGAACACAAACTTTAATACAAATTATGATTTATATACTCTTTCAAGAAAATATCTATATGAAATATTTGAAAACTTTTTCTTTGAAAGACAACAATCAATCTTAGATATTTATAAAACAATTCAAGAATCTGAGAATAACATAATAAATTCATATGCTTATTTTACCTTCAAAATCGTTCAATTATTTTACTATTTAAGAATCGAAAAAAATAATAGTAAAATAAAAGAAATTGAAGCTTTATTAAATCAAAATTTAAACTGTTTACAATCTGATGAAATCTCAATTTACTATTCTTTACTAGGAATTTTTTATAAAAGAGATGTGGCCTCCAACCATATAGCACTTGATTATTTTTTAAAATCAAATATGATGTGTAATTCCTCCTCCATCGTTTATTCTATGAATATTTTCCAATTAATCAGTGTTTATGCAGAACTAAACCAGCCAACCCTTGCATATGAAAAATGCATATCCAGTAAAGCGTTACTAAAGCAACACAACAACTATAGTCGTATTATTACCGTTGATATGTTCGAATGTATAATACTTACTAATTTAGGTATTTACAATGAATCTAAAGAAAAATTATTAAAGATATTATCTTCGTCAAACAACGATCACTTAAATTACAAACCGAACCAAATTTATCATAACTTAGCTTGGAATGCTTTATTAAGTAAGAATTATGATGAATGTATAAAATACACAAACTTGGCAATTGAAAACAAAGATCCATCTTGTGATTTATGTTATTTCATACCTTATTCATATTACAAACAGAATGAATATCTAAAATGTTTAGATTATATAGAATCTCATTTAGAATGTACAGACGATTTTTACAGGCCTTTTTTGCAAGCTATAAGTGCTCGTATTCAAAAACAAAATGTTGATTTTGAAAAAAATATCATTTTGTATTATC
>ERZ869983.685-NODE-685-length-10809-cov-6.747671_pt1 | contig 10809 bp, 9 predicted proteins | sample MGYA00521106_ERZ869983 | MGnify/ENA primary metagenome ERZ869983 (study PRJEB32232, sample SAMN07284972) | human gut metagenome | biome: human-associated habitat; material: feces | host: Homo sapiens | place: Tanzania | collected 2014-04-05 ...
TTATTATACTAAATAAAAAAGAGGAGATAGAATATGGCAATAAAAGTAATAATTATGGATATTGATGGGACTTTAGTTAATGATGAAAAAGTCATTACACCACTTACTAAAGAAACCCTTTTAAAAGCACAAGAAAAAGGAGTACGTTTGGTTTTAGCTTCGGGAAGACCAACAAGTGGATTATTGAAACTTGCTGAAGAATTGGATATGAGAAATCATCATGGTTTATTTGTATGCTTCAATGGTTCAAAAGTGGTTGACTGCCAAAGTCATGAAACACTTTATAATCATGCGATTTCTGTAGAAGATAGTAAAGCAATCTTAGAACATCTAAAGAATTTTAAAGCAAGACCAATGTTTGATAAAGATGAATACATGTATGTCAATGATGTTTTTGATAATACAATTACTTATAAAGGAAAACCATTTAATGTTATGCAATATGAATCAAGAGGAAATAACTACATCTTATGTGAAAAAAGAGATTTAGCGGCTTTTGTTGATTTTGAAATCAATAAAATTCTTACATTTGGTGATCCAGACTATTTACAAGCACATTATAAGGAAATGATGGAACCATTTAAAGATCGTCTAAATTGTATGTTTACATCTGATTTCTATTTTGAATTTACAGCAAAAGGTGTTGATAAAGCCAAAGCTTTAGATAGTGTTTTAATTCCTATGGGTTATAAAAAAGAAGAAATGATGGCTTTTGGGGATGCTCAAAATGATAAATCAATGGTTGAATATGTTGGTTTAGGTGTGGCTATGGGAAATGCTTCAGATGAATTAAAAGCAGTAGCTAATGAAATTACAGATACAAATAATAATGATGGTATTGCTAAAGCTATTATGAAACATATTGAGTTATAAAAACGGAGAAATCCGTTTTTTTTCTTTGAGATACTTGAAAAAAAAGGAAAGTGATAGTATTCTATAGTTGGTTAGGTTAGGCTAACTATGGGAGGGAATATTATGTTTTTATCGATCAAGGATCTTAAAAAAAGCTTTGGTGAAGATGAATATAAGACAGAAGTTTTAAAAGGTATTGATTTTGAAATAGAAAAAGGTGAAATTTGTGTTTTACTTGGGCCTTCAGGTTCTGGTAAATCAACACTTCTAAATATTATTGGAGGAATTGATCAACCAGATAGTGGGACAATTATGATTCAAGGGAAAACAATTTCAACATTAAAAGAAAAAGATCTAACAAATTATCGTCGTAATCATTTGGGATATGTTTTTCAAATGTATAATTTGATTTCACATTTAAATGTTGAACAAAATATTGATGTAGGAAAATATTTAAGTAAAAATCCATTAGATAAAGAAGAACTCTTACAAACACTTGGGTTAAAAGAACATCGTTATAAACAACCAAATCAATTATCTGGTGGACAACAACAAAGAACATCAATAGGACGTGCAATCATCAAAAATCCAGATTTATTGCTTTGTGATGAACCAACAGGGGCTTTAGATTATCATACATCAAAAGATATTTTACAATTAATTGAAGATGTTAATAAAAAATATGGTAATACAATTATTATTGTAACGCATAATGATGCAATTAAAGATATGGCCGATCGTGTGATTTATTTGCATGATGGATGTATTCGTGAAAATATTAAAAACACACATAAAATTCCAGCAAAGGATTTGAATTGGTAAAATGAAGAATCCATTATTTAAAAGATTACCATATATTTTAAAAGATGAAATTGCGAAATATTTAATTATATTTTTATTTATGGCAGGATCTATTGGTCTTATTTCAGGTTTTTTAGTTGCTGATGGCTCAATGATCAAAGCTTATAATGACAGTTTTGATAAATACAATATTGAAGATGGACATTTTCGTTTAAATGATTCACTTTCAAAAGAAAATAAAAAGGCTTTAGAGAAAGAAAATGTCACAATTTATGATCTTAATTACATTGAAGAAGAAGTAGAATCTTCAAGTACAATTCGTCTCTTTAAACCAAGAAACAAAGTCAATCAAGTATGTATTATGGAAGGAAAACTTCCTCAAAGTAAAAATGAAATAGCGATTGATCGTATGTATGCCGATAATAATAATTACCAAGTAGGCCAAACCATCAAAGTAGGTAAAAAGAAGTTAAAAATTACGGGACTCGTCGCTTTATCAGATTATAGTGCTCTTTTTTCAAAAAATAGTGATCTAATGTTTGATTCTGTTAAATTTGGTGTGGGCATTGTTTCTAAAGAGGAATTTAAAAGTTTTAAAGACGCTAAAATCTATTATAACTACGCTTGGACATATAATGAAGATGTTGATAATGAAGTTAATGCTAGTAATGATTTTTTAAATGTACTAGTTAAAAATGTTTCAGGTATTGACGATTATATTCCTCAATATGCTAACCAAGCTATTCACTTTACAGGTGATGATATGGGTGGTGATGAAGCAATGATGACGGTTTTACTTTATATCATTATTGGAATTCTTGCCTTTGTCTTTGCAATCACTACTAAAAATACTATTGAAAGTGAAGCGCCAATGATTGGAACACTTCGCGCTATGGGATATACAAAAAAAGAAATGTTGATTCAATATATGACATTACCTATTCTTGTTTCTTTAGTTGCTTGTATTGTAGGAAATATTTTAGGATATACTTATTTTAAAGATGTTATGGCCGGTATGTATTATGGAAGTTATAGTTTACCAACTTATGTTACTATTTGGTCTGGAGATGCATTTATTAAGACAACGATCATTCCATTTATTATGATGGTTTTAATTAATTATGGTATTTTAATGAAATCTTTAAAATTATCACCTCTTAAATTTATGAAAAGAGATATTAAAAAAGCTAAAAAGAATAAGAAAACACTCGTCTTACATCGTTTAGGTTTCTTTTCTCAATTTAGATTAAGTGTTATTTTAAATAACTTATCAGGGTATGTTACATTATTTGTCGGTGTTTTATTTGCAATTATTTTATTAATGTTTGGAATGGATATGCATCCTGTTTTAGATCATTATCAAGATATTGTTGTTAATAATATGACTGCTAAATATCAATATATTTTAAATACACCAGAATCAGTTGATACCACAGCCATTGAACAAGTTTTTCAAACGATTCCTCAAGAATTTAGAGATAGTTTCTTAAGTTTGATTGATGATCAATATGATGAAATGTATGATAACTATAAAACTAAAACCAAAGGGGCAGAAGCTTTTTCACTTTATTCATTAAAAACACTTCCAGAAAGTACAATAGAAGAAGATATTAGCCTCTATGGTTTACAAAATAATAGTCAATATATTCATATAAAATCATTACCAAAAAAAGGTGTTTATATTTCAAAAGATGTTGCTGATAAATATAATTTAAAAAAAGGAGATCGTATTTCTTTAAAAGAAAGCTATAAAGATTTACGTTATACTTTTGAAATTAAAGGCATTTATGATGCACCTGGTAGTATGGCGCTTTATATGTCAAAGTCTTATTTTAATGAAGTTTTCAACTGTCAAGATGGATATTTCAATGGTTATTTCTCTAATAAAAAAATAACAGATTTAAAAGATGACTATATCGCATCAACCATTACTCAAGATGATTTAACAAAAGTATCAAGACAATTAAATGTTTCAATGGGAGAAATGTTCTATTTAGTTGAAGGATTTGCAATCGTGATGTTTATTATGCTTATTTATCTTCTTACAAAGATGATTATTGAAAATAATAAAGTATCAATTTCCATGGTTAAAATTCTTGGTTATACATCAAAAGAAATACAAAAAATGTATGTTCATGCCACAACGATTGTTATTTTGGTTTCAACGTTACTTTCTTTTGGGATAACAACATGGATCTTATCTTATGCTTTCAAAATTGTTTTTGAAGAATATGCAGGATGGCTTCCTTTCTATGTAGAAGGTAGTGTTTATATCAAGATGTTTATCATGACGGTTATTTCTTACTTATTTGTTATGATGATTCAAATGAGAAAAATCAAGAAAATTCCAATGGATGAAGCATTAAAGAATGTTGAATAAAAAAATAAGGCTCCGAAAGGAGCCCAATGGAGTCAACTTAAGAAGTTGGCTCTTTTTTTACCTTTTTAACTCATATAGATTTCTAAATATATATTTGTAGTTAAGTATTTGTAGACTATTTATATTTAATCATATAAATATTTAATATATAATGTAGTTAAGAAAGAAGGCGATAATATGTTTGTTAGAGCTGTTAAAAATAATAAAGGTAAAAAAGATACCTACTTTTGTTCACTCGTTGAATCTTATCGTGACGAATCTGGTGTTCCCAGACATCGTGTTCTTATCAATTTTGGGCAAGTTGATAAGGATGCCGTTCCTTATTTGAAGGCTGCTTTTGCTAAAAAGAAGCCTCGTCTTGTTTATGATGATGAATAATGTAGTTAAGTCTTCTGAATTATCTCAACTTTTTTGTGATTTCAATTCTATTATACAATCTGACATCGTCAACATGCTTTGTCGTAAACGAAAAAAGGATTTTACTCGTAATAGGAATATGAATTTCTATTCTGTCATCTATTATTTTATTTTTCGAAATAAAACTACTACGAATGCTGAACTTACTCATTTCTACTCTTCAATAGATAAATTTGAAAAAAGAATAAGTAAACAAGCACTCAATAAAGCTATAAAAAAGCTCAATCCTAATGTTTTTACATATCTTATCAATCAATTTGCTTCTATTTATTATGCATCTTCTCTTCCTAAAAAATATAGAGATCATTTGCTTATCGCAGAAGATGGAACATACATGGAAATCCCATATAATGTTTACAATATAAATGATTTCCAATTCTGTATGAATCAGCATGTGCATGATATTTTTGATGTTAAAAAAGTTCAGTCCAAAGCAGGTGGACTTTATGATGTTACCAATGGTTTTTTTATTGACTTTTCATTGAAGCCTGCTCCATATTCAGAGACTCCTTTGGCTTTTGCACATTTATATAGGACAAAAAAGATCCTGAAAAATCAAAAAATCATTTATCTTGCAGATAGATATTATGGTTCAGCTGAAATCATATCTCATTTGGAGTTTCTTAAATATAACTATGTTATTAGAGGAAAATCTAATTTTTATAAAAAACAGGTTGCTCTCATGCAATCTGATGATGAATGGATTGAAGTTGAAGTCGATGATAAATGGCTTAAAAGATTCAGATTTTCACTAGAAGCCAAAGAATTGAGAAAAGAAAAACCAATTTTCAAAATAAGAGTTATAAAAAGAGTTTATAAATATACAGACATTAACCATGATATTCATTGTGAAAACCTTATTTATTTTACCAATCTAAGTAAAGAAGAATTTTCAGCAGATGAAGTCATTGAGCTATATTCAAAAAGATGGGATATTGAGGTTTCATATAAGACAATGAAAACAACTCAGGAAATAGAAAGGCACATAAGCTCAAATGGAGATGTTGCACGAAATGATATATATGCAAAGGTTCTGTTTCATAATATTGTTGGAGTTTTAAGAAAAGAAATAAATCATGAATTGGAAAAGAGGCAAACCGAAAAAAAATATGTCGTGAACATAACACAATTGCATGTCATAGTTCATGAAATCAATTTTTTAAATTGTATGATGTATAATCTGAAAGAAAAAATCAAAAAGAAAATAGATAGTATCATGAAGATCATAGACAAAATAAAAGTGCCTGTTCGCCCAAACAGACACTATCAACGTTGGGGAAGAGTTATGATGTCGGCACCGTCATATCGATTTAGACTCGACGGAAGAAATAATCCGAAACTTAAAAAAATCGGATCCGTTCTCATGACCACATTCCCGTAGTTAAGAATACATATATATTTTAACACAAAAAATTTAAAAAAATAGGTAATATTAAAAGGGATTTTATGCGCTTTTTTTATTGCACAAAAATATTGATAAAATAATTTTAAATTTATTTTCATAATAACAAAAATAGCGCCAACTTAAAGAATGCATAATTCCTTAAGTTGACGCCATTGGGCTATATCTAAAATAGCCTTTTTTATTTCTTCTAAGTTCTTACCTAATAAAAGTAAATCAAAGAGTTCTTCATATTGTTTGGTTGATAGATTTTCTAAAAAAATTGGATCTTCATCAGGGAAACGAATAAAGAAAAGTTTGAGAGCATTTCTTCTTGCAATTAGTTTTTTTGTTTTCAAAAGAAGTATTTTCTTGATTCATAAAAAACCTCCTTCTTTCATTATAGAAAAATATATTTTTTTATAAATGGACAGATAGTCCAAAATACTTCCTTAAAATTATGCCCAAAATAAAAATGGTCTTTCGACCATTTTTAAATTATCTTAATTTTGTAATATCAATTAACGATGGCACACCTTGTTTACGTTTTTCAAGGGAATCAATAAGTGCTTTTGCTGTATCAAGTGACGTATAAATTGGAATACCTGCTTCTACAGCAAAACGTCTAATTAAGAAACCATCTTTTAAGTTATCATTTCTTGTTGGAATATCGATTACTAAATCAACTGTATCCGTAAACATTAAGTCAAAGATTGTATTTGTTTTTTCACAGATACGATTGACAAAATGTACAGGTACATCATGTTCTTTTAAGAATTTATATGTTCCTTCTGTTGCATATAAATCATAACCAAACATATAATATTGTTTAGCAATTGGTAAGAATTCTTCTTTAGAAGAATCTTTAATTGTACAAATGATATTCTTTCTCTTAGGTAATTGAATACCTGTTCCCATGAATGCTTTATAAATAGCTTCATCTAAGTTTTTAGAAATACCTAAAACTTCACCTGTTGATTTCATTTCAGGTCCTAAAGAAATTTCTGCACCTTTGATTTTTTCAAATGAGAACACTGGCATTTTAACTGCAATTGTTTCTTTTTCTGGAACGATTCCATAAGAATATCCTTGTTCTTCAATTGTATGCCCCATGATGGCTTTTGTCGCAATGGCAACAATTGGGATATCTGTAACTTTTGAAATATAAGGAATTGTTCTTGAAGATCTTGGGTTAACTTCAATAACATACACTTGATCTTCATAAACAATGAATTGAATATTGATTAATCCAACAACATGTAATGCTTTAGCAAGACGTTTTGTATAATCAACGATAACATCTTTAATTTCTTGTTTGATTTTTTGTGGTGGGTAAACAGAAATACTATCTCCCGAGTGAACTCCCGCACGTTCAACGTGTTCCATAATACCTGGAATTAAGATACCATGTCCATCACAAACTGCATCAACTTCAACTTCTTTACCAGATAAGTATTTATCAATTAAGATTGGATGTTCTTGGTATTGTCTATTAATGATTTTCATGAACTTTTTAATATCACCATCATTTAAGGCAATTTCCATACCAGCTCCACCTAATACATAAGATGGTCTTACTAAAACTGGATATCCTAATTTATTAGCAACTTCAATGGCTTCTTCTGTTGTAAAGACTGTTGAACCTCTTGGACGGTCAATATGACATTTTTCAAGGATTTCATCAAATCTTTCCCTATCTTCAGCAGCATCTACATCATCGGCATCAGTTCCTAAGATTTTAACCCCCATATCTGTAAGTGCTTGGGTAAGTTTAATGGCTGTTTGTCCCCCAAATTGCACGATGGCTCCATCTGGTTTTTCAATATCAACAATGCTTTCTACATCTTCAGCAGTTAATGGTTCAAAATATAAACGATCTGCGATATCAAAGTCAGTCGATACGGTTTCAGGGTTATTATTAACAATAATTGTATCATATCCTGCTGCTTTTAAGGCCCATACACAATGTACCGAACAGTAATCGAATTCAATACCTTGTCCAATACGAATTGGTCCTGATCCTAAAACCATGATTTTTTTCTTTTCTCTTTGTGGTTCTACTTCGTTCACCCCACCTTGAATTGAATAGTAATAAGGTGTTTGTGCATCAAATTCTGCCGCACATGTATCAACAACTTTATAAGCTGCAACAATATTATTATCTTTACGCATTTGATGAATTTCTTGTTCTGTTTTTCCAGTTAATTCAGCAATGACTCTATCTGGGAATTGTAATCTTTTTGCTTGTTTTAATAAATCAACTGTTAATTCTTCTGTTTTAATTCTTTCTTCCATTTCTACTAAATGTTTGATTTTATCAATAAACCAAACATCAATTTTAGTAATTTCATGGATTTCTTGTTCAGTAATTCCTTTTCTTAAGGATTCAGCTACTGCAAAGATACGTTGATCATCAACATCTTTTAATTTTTGTTTTAATTCATCATGTGTTAATTTTGTAAAGGCATCTAAATGTAAGTAGAAAACATTTTGTTCAAGAGAACGTAAAGCTTTCATTAAAGCTCCTTCAAAGTTATTGCAGATTGACATAACTTCTCCAGTTGCTTTCATTTGTGTTCCTAATTTTCTTGAAGCATCAACGAATTTATCAAATGGCCATTTAGGAATTTTACATACAACATAGTCTAATGTTGGTTCATAAGAAGCGTATGTTTTACCTGTAACGGCATTTTTGATTTCATCTAAAGTATATCCTAAAGCAATTTTAGCTGCTAATTTAGCAATTGGATAACCTGTTGCTTTAGAAGCTAAAGCTGATGAACGAGAAACACGAGGGTTTACTTCGATAACACAGTATTCAAAACTATTTGGATTTAAAGCATATTGTACGTTACATCCACCTTCAATATTTAAAGCTGTAATAATATTTAGAGCTGATGAACGTAACATTTGATATTCTTTATCTGATAAAGTTTGGCTTGGTGCCACAACGATACTATCTCCTGTATGAACACCAACAGGATCTAAGTTTTCCATGTTACATACAGTAATACAGTTACCTGCACTATCTCTCATAACTTCATATTCGATTTCTTTCCATCCAGCAATACATCTTTCAATTAAACATTGACTTACTCTTGATAGACGTAACCCATTTGAACAAATATCATGGAGTTCTTTTTCATTATTTGCGATACCTCCACCAGTACCACCTAAAGTATAAGCAGGTCTTACAACAACTGGATAACCAATTTTTTCTGCAAATTCTAAAGCGTCATTAACATGGTTAACAACGATTGATGCAGCACATGGTTCGTTAATTCTTTCCATTAAGTTTTTAAATTCTAAACGATCTTCTGCAAGTTTGATGGTATCAGTATTTGTCCCAATTGTACGAACATTGTGTTCTTCTAAGAATCCTTCATCCGCTAAAGCCATAGCGATATTTAATGCATTTTGTCCACCTAATGTTGGTAAAATGCTATCTGGTTTTTCTTCCATGATTAATTTTTTAACAACAGGTACAGTTAATGGTTCGATATAAACTTTATCTGCGATATCAGCATCTGTCATGATAGTTGCTGGGTTTGAGTTAATTAAAACAACTTCTACCCCTTCTTCTCTTAAAGCACGACATGCTTGTGTTCCAGCATAATCGAATTCTGCTGCTTGACCAATGATGATAGGTCCTGAACCGATAACTAATACTTTTTTTATACTTAAATCTCTTGCCATCTTATTTACCCTCCATCATTTTTTCAAATTCATCAAATAAAGCATCTGTATCTAATGGACCAGCACATGCTTCTGGATGAAATTGTACTGTTTTAATATTTTTACCAATATATTCAACACCTTCGATTGTTTGGTCATTTACATTAATAAACCAAGGTTTTGCGATATTTCGATCAATAGAATCATCACAAATTACATAGTTATGATTTTGTGTAGAAATATAAACACGACCTGTATTTAAATCTTTAACAGGATGATTTGCACCATGGTGTCCATATTTTAATTTTTCAGTTTTAAATCCATGAGCTAAAGCCATCAATTGATGTCCTAAACAGATTGCAAAGATTGGTAAACCACTTTCAGATAGTTTTTTAACTTCTTTAATGATTTCAACATTTTCGCTTGGATCTCCAGGACCATTTGATAACATCACTCCATCATAGTTTCCTTCAATGATTGTACTTGCAGGAGTAGATGCTGGATAAACTGTGACTTCTATATTTCTATTTGCTAATGATTTAGCAATATTCTTCTTAGCACCAAAGTCTAATAAAGCAACTTTTCGATCTCCTGTTCCTACTTTATATGGTTTGTCACATGTTGTTTTTTCAACGACACCTGTTACCTTAAAGTTATGTATTTTTTCCATCACTTCGCTTAAATCATCATATTTTGTTGTTGTAATCATTCCATTCATACAACCTTTATTTCTAATGATTTTAGTTAAATGTCTTGTATCAATTCCTTGAATACAAGGAATATCATGTTCAATTAAGTAATCTTTTAAATCAACATTTTTTCTAAAGTTACTTCCAAGTCTAGCAAGTTCATTCACCACAAATCCTTCAACATAAGGTTTTGTAGATTCTTGATCTTCTAAACATACTCCATAGTTTCCAATCAATGGATATGTCATAACAACTGATTGTCCTGCATAGGAAGGATCTGTCAGTACTTCTACATATCCTGTCATCGAAGTATTAAATACAAATTCACTGACAACTTCTTTGTCAGCTCCTACGCTTTCACCTTCAAATACGTTTCCATCTTCTAAGATTAAATAGGCTTTCATATATTGTCCTCCTTTTTTTGTTATAAAAAAACATATCAATTAAAAATGATATGTTAGAAACAATGAGAATATAAAAATGAGGTACTCGTATTCAATTGTAAGCAATCATATTTGACACTTTGTTGTAACATAGCCCTCATCTCCTTTTGTTCTTGAATAGTATAGTAGATTTGATAACATTTTTCAACACTAATTTATAATTTTTTATTA
>ERZ869983.686-NODE-686-length-10803-cov-11.622320_pt1 | contig 10803 bp, 15 predicted proteins | sample MGYA00521106_ERZ869983 | MGnify/ENA primary metagenome ERZ869983 (study PRJEB32232, sample SAMN07284972) | human gut metagenome | biome: human-associated habitat; material: feces | host: Homo sapiens | place: Tanzania | collected 2014-04-05 ...
TCGCAAGATAACGTTGTGTCCAAACGTAAGATACCCGTAGAACTTCGGTTCTACGGGTTTTTCTGTTGCCTGGAAATGTACAAAAGAGTGGAAAAGAATAACGAACAGTATAGAAAAACGGTTGCCTGGAGAGAGTTCTGACAACCGTTTGTGATAACAGAATGATAACAAAATCCTGAAAGCAGATTGACAAATTTGAAATCAATGCTATACTACCACTATAACAAAGTTAGCAATAGGCTCTGGTTCGATTCCAGATATCGCCACCATATTAGGAATTCTTTTGAGTTCTATGATTTCGGGAATAGTATATGACATCGAAAAGTGCATTTACAAGAAAGGAATTGATATTATGAAAAAAGAAATCTTATTAGTAGGTCTGGGTATTTGCGGCGATATGGTGTAATGGTAGCATGGAATGATAAGCAATTCCCCCAGACCACCAAAAATAAAGAGCTCTTCGTGAGCTCTTTTTCTTATGCACAAAATTAAGTCAGATCATATGTCTTGATGTCATTGCCTTCAGTGCCCTTCTTAACGATAGTATGGCAACCTATCGTAGTTCCCATAGCACGCAGTTTCCATTCTTCCTGGGTAGCGTTGAGCTTATCCAGTTCTTCCTGTCTTTTATCTTCATCTTCAATAGCTAATATTTCAGCTTTTTCCTTTTCATAGACATTTTTAAATTGACACCATTTCCTGAAAAAGTCCTGCATTGTAGGATTTTCGAATGTCAGTGCAACCTTCTGCTCAGGTGTTTCAGCAAGTGAGAGGTTCACCGAATCATCAATAGAAAACAACAGAGAGAGTACATCTCCGACTGTTTCAATATTAAAATCCAGAAAAACACTTACATTTAATCCCAGTGCAGTTGCTATCTTTTCTAACTGATCCGGTTTTGGATTCCGGATTCCAAGTTCATATTTTCTGATCGTACCTACGTTAATGCCGGACAGCTCGGCTAACTGTATCTGACTGTATCCTCTGAATTCCCGGTATGCCCGGATTTTTTTACCTACCATGATGTGCTGCCTCCTTAATAATATTTGTGATTCTATTCTAGCACAAAAGTGAATGATGCGAAAGAGGTTGATTTTTACTGAGCCTGAAAATGTAGAATGGAATATAAAAATAAAATTCGCAAAAGGTTATTGACAAAGTCACAAAAGTGAATTATAGTGGGAAACATAAAAAAAGAGTCACAAAAGTGACTGGAAAGGAGGACGATATGAGAACTAATTATATGATGACTGTTGATGATGTCATGGAAGAATTAGGTGTGAAACGCAGTAAAGCATATTCTATTCTGAAGCAGCTCAATGATGAACTGGCAAAGGAAGGATATGTAGCAGTTCGTGGAAAGATTCCACGTCCCTACTGGGAAACAAAATTTTATGGATGCTCTCAGAGAGCAGTATGAAGGAGGATTTAAGATGTCAGCTTACAAAGACAAAACACAGGGAACCTGGTATGTGAGCTTCCGTTATATTGACTGGACAGGAAAGAAAACGCAGAAGCTGAAAAGAGGGTTCAAGACAAAGAAAGAAGCATTGAATTATGAAAAGGAATTCATAAGAAAGACTGCAGCGGATATGAAAATGGAGATGAACAGTTTTATTCAAGTCTATTTTGAAGATAAAAAGAATGAACTGAAAGAAAATTCAATCCGTAATAAGCAGCACATGATGAACAAGCACATTGTTCCATATTTTGGAACAAGAAAAATGAATGAAATTACACCGGCAGAGATTATCCAGTGGCAGAATGCCATTCAGGAAAAAGGATACAGCAAGACTTATGAGCGTATGATCCAGAATCAGTTAAATGCACTGTTTAATCATGCACAGAAAATTTACAATCTGAAGGAAAATCCATGTAAGAAAGTAAAAAAGATGGGAAAATCAGATGCTAATAAGCTGGAATTCTGGACGAAAGCAGAATATGACAGATTTATTGCCGGGATTGAGCCGGGGAGTGAAGATTATCTGATATTTGAAATTCTGTTCTGGACAGGAATCAGGGAAGGAGATGATGATGATAAAATAAGACTAAATCAACGGAAACCCAGTAAATACAAGGGGTTGAGTCGATTTGGTCCTGAAAAAAACTTGCAACGAATCAACAAATTTATGAAGGAAAGGCCTATCTTTTATAAAAACCTTATTCAGATGAAAGAAAATTTCCGCTTTTATCTGAGATGCTTTTACTGTATCACGAAAGTGGTGATATTACAATTTAATAGTGAAAACAGGACCGAATTAGCTCGTAATGGATGAAAATCTGTTTAGCTGATTCGGTCATTTTTATTGATTGAAAGGTGATGAAAAAATGGCTAGAATTATTTCTATTGTAAACCAAAAAGGGGGAACTGGAAAGTCCGCATGTACAGCTAATTTAGCTGTAGGATTAGCACAAAAGAATAAGAAAGTGTTAATCGTTGATGCCGATCCACAGTCTGATGTATCCGCAGGATTTGGATATCGTGATTGTGATGACAGTAATGAAACACTTACAGCTCTTATGGATGCAGTAATGAAAGATGAAGATATTCCTTCCGACTGTTATATCAGACATCAGGCAGAGGGAATAGACATTATCTGTTCTAATATTGGACTGGCAGGTACGGAAGTCCAGTTGGTAAATGCAATGAGCAGGGAATATGTATTGAAACAGATTTTATATGGTATCAAGGATCAATATGATGCAGTCATCATAGATTGTATGCCATCATTGGGAATGATTACGATCAATGCGCTGGCTGCATCGGATGAAGTCCTCATTCCGGTTGAAGCGTCCTACCTACCAATCAAAGGATTGCAACAACTGTTAAAAACAATCGGCAAGGTCCGTAAGCAGATCAATCCGAAGCTACAAGTAGGAGGTATTTTGTTTACGATGGTCGATGCTCATACGAATGATGCCAGAAATAATATGGAGCTTCTCAGAAATGTATATGGAAGTCAAATTCATATTTTTGATAATTATATTCCATTTTCTGTAAGAATGAAGGAAGCAGTCAGAGAAGGACAGAGTATTTTCTCTTATGATCCGAAAGGCAAAGCTACAGAAGCCTATCGGAGAGTGGCGGAGGAGGTGCTGAAAGATGCCATCTAAAAAAAGAGCAACTACCATTTCCTTACAGCCACTTGATGCGTTGTTTGGAACAAATGAAGAGACGACCAATGGAATTAGTGAGATAGCAATAGGAAGCCTTCATCCATTTCCGAATCACCCATTTCAAGTAAAAGATGATAAGAAAATGGAAGAATTATCAGATAGCATTACACAGTATGGCGTGTTGGTTCCTGGTATTGTGCGGTTGAGAGAGTCCGGTGGTTATGAGCTTGTAGCTGGTCATCGGCGAAAACGAGCATGTGAACTTGCAGGATTAGAGAAAATGCCTGTTATCATCAAAGATCTTACAGATGATGAAGCGACGGTGATCATGGTAGATTCCAACATTCAACGAGAAGAGCTGCTGATCAGCGAAAAGGCATTTGCTTATAAAATGAAATATGAGGCGTTAAAGCGTCAGGGGAAACGGTCTGATTTAACTTCTTGCCAAGTTGGCAAGAAGTTGGCGGCGGAAGAAGTCAGTCAGAATACAGGAGATAGTTCCAGACAGATTCTTCGATATATTCATCTGACAGAGTTAATCACAGAGCTTTTAGAACTGGCAGACGAGAAGAAGCTTCCCTTTAATACAGCTGTTGAAGTTTCATATTTGAGAAGTGAAGAACAACAGATATTGCTTCAGTATATGAGTAATCACAATATGGTACCGTCCATGAAGCAGGCAAAGGAATTGAAGCAGATTTCAAAAGAGCGGATGTTGACGTATTCAGAGATTGACCAGATCTGTATGAATGAGAGTACTGAGAAAGTACAGGTGCAGATTCCTGCGAAAAAGCTGAAACAGTATTTTCCTGAGTCATATTCTAAAGCTCAGATGGAAGAAGTGATATTTATGCTCCTAGCATCATGGGCAGAAAAACAATAATATGATATGAAAAGTTGGACAGAAGGAATGAAAAGATGATGATAGAAGATGTAATTAAAAAATCAATATTGCCACTGGCATTTATGCTATTCTGGTTCTGGATGGTATTTACCATCATGAAAGTCAGTGGACAGACAGAATTGTTCTGGTGGATATTTCTTTCCGGACTTCCATTTGGAATACATAAAATGCGGCTGATTCTAATCCCTAGAGGAATGGATACCACAGCAACACTTGGTATGGCTGCATTAAGTGTCATCATTGGAGCATTGATTGGAAGTATCATGATTCCAGTGTATGTGATTAGAGCGATATACGTGTTTATACGGTATGTCATTGGAAAATAGAATATTAGATTGATAAGAGGCAGGCTTGCGAAAACAAAAATCGTAAGTCTGCCTCTTTTTTTGTGCTTAAAACCAGGCAATTCAGGGGAAGTCCCTTTTGCAAATATATATTCTTGGAGGATTTTTAAGATGAGAGAGCGAATTGAAAGTAAGCATGTAACTAAGGAAATCAAAAGTCAGATGCCAGTGATTCCGGTGGAAATTGTTAAAGAAAGAGGCTGTACGTTCTGCCCGTATTATCTGGGCAATTATGAGAAACAGCCACGTTGTATGATGAAAACCTGTGCCTGGGATGATGAAAATGAACGTTTCCATCCAGTTCTTCGTGAACTGATCCCATTTTACAAAGAGAAGATGGAAAAAGCAGAAGAAAAGTTCCTTGCAATGAAAAAGATTTATACAACACTGTTAGGAATGTTTGCCGATGAAATGAAGCAAGAAGAGTTGGAAAAAGATGAATGTTACGGATGTGCCTATGGAAAATGTGGACCATGTATCGGCATCTGTTACAAATCAATGAAAGCATAGGAGGGTTAAGCCAATGAATACAACAGTTATTTCCGGGCGATTGGTAAGAAATCCCGGATACAACGAAGTGGAGAATGAAAAAGGACTTCATAAGATTGCCAAGTTTGTTCTGGCAGTTAGAAGAAATTATTCCGATGAAGTCAGTTTCATTCCGGTAAAGGCTTTTGCAAAGAAAGCAGAATTTGCCAGAGATTATCTGATGCAGGGCACGAAGGTCATGGTGGAAGGCGAGATTGTCACAGGTAATTATGAAGATAAGGATACCGGGAAAAAGATTTATACCACCGAAGTGTATGCAAACCGGATTGAATTCGCAGGTGCAAAAATGGTTGACAGACCACCGTTTCCAGAAGATGCGGAAGGGTTCTTAGAGATCCCAGAGGGCATGGAAGAAGAAATGCCGTTTAGATAGAGGAGGATAAAAGATGGGTTCAGTAGATCAGGCGTATATGGTAGGGCATATGAAAAATGCCGATGGAAGTATCAATAACAAAAATGTAGTGCTGTCAGCAGCATGTGAAGCAGCGGAACTGTTCCAGTGCATGATGTCAGTAAATCAGAAACTGGAGGACTGGCAGAGATTTAACCACACCTTGGAGCAGCATCTTAGAAGTGTGGAATGTGAGAAAATCCATGATATCTGTCAGGCAGTATATGGAATGAAACATCCGTCCGATGAACTGGAAGGATTGTATCTGGCAAGAGAGGATGAACAGATATGCCTTCTGTACTATCAGGTATTTGTAGGGATGTTGGAAATCAATATTAATTCAGCCGAAGTGCTGTACAAACAGAAGGAGGAAACAATCAATGAGTAAGATGGAGTATATGCTGGTAGATTGTCTGCAGGTGCCGAAGGTGCTGTTCCAGATGGAAAAATACAAAAATCTGTCAAATACAGCAAAGATTTTATACAGCTTATTTCTGGATCGTTTGAAATTTGCGGTGCAGAATGGTTGGGTAGATGGTAAGGGGGATTTGTATGTAATTTATCCAAAAAGTGAAATGAAGAAAGACCTGAATACAACCAGATATGGGGTAGATCAGGCAGTACAGGAACTGGTGGAGGTTGGAAATCTGGTGCGTATCATTCCGAACAATGGAAAGGCAAACCACTTTTATATCAACGATATTTATGAAAATGAGATGGAGGAAGAATCAATGATGACATTAGACAGCATTATGGCAAATATGCCGATGGAAGAAAGAGAAATCATTATGGACAAAATGGTGAAAGCATCCAGAGATATTCTGGAAACAATTGCAGATATGGGATATCTGTATGAATATGAGACACCACTGACTTCAATGGAAGAAAGAAATTATCGAGATGAGCTGGGACAGCTTGCTGTTGATCAGATTTCCTGCGATGGCTATGAATTTGGCATGAATCTGGCGTTCGGAATTCTTGAAGAGAATGAGGAAAATGCTGATAGAGTACTGGATATTCAGAAATATGTGAACAGGCAGAATAAAAAGTGTTCAAAAAAGAAATTTATGAAAGTTCTGGAGACTCTGGTACACGCAATAGGAAATGATGAAGGATTTATTGCCGATATGTATGCGTGTGATAAAGAGGCTAGGGAAATCTATTTGGAAGAAGCGATGAATGCATTCAATTATGTGCTTGATGAATTATGTCATGGTACAGGAAGTGCAGCAGGGTATGACTTCAATAATATAGAAGAATAGGAAATAATTTATGGCAGATTTTGAATACTTCAGAGCAGAAGAATCTGACCAGTTTTCTTTTTTCCGGATACCGAAAGCTCTGTTTACCGAAAAAGAATTTCAGAGTCTTTCAACAGACGCAAAACTCTTGTATGGAATCCTGTTAGATCGTATCAGTCTTTCTAAAAAAAATGGTTGGATTGACGGTGATGGTTATGTCTATATCATTTACACGATTGCAGAATTGCAGGAGCTGTTGCGAATGTCGCATACAACAGTAACAAAGCTTCTTTATGAGCTTGACAGTGTGCATGGGATTGGATTGATTGAACGGTATCGGCAGGGGAATAATCGTCCCTCTGTCATATACGTGAAAAATTTTGTGAAACGGATTAGAGGAACGCCCGTAAGATATTTTGCTTCTGGAACGCCAGAAACTGGAAATCCGGACTGCAAGGAATTGGAAATCCGGATTGCAAGAAACTGGAAGTCCGGAACGCAAAAAAATAGAAGTCCGGACTGCAAGAATCTGGATGGAAGTAATACTAAGATAAATAAGACTGAAAAGAATCATACTGATAAGAGTAAGAGCAATACTCCCGCTTTGGAAGAAAAATTCGGTCTGTATGGGAGATTTAAAAATGTTGTTCTGTCGGAAGCTGAACTGCAGGAGTTGATGACTCTATTTCCATGGGATTATCAGAAACGGATTGATCATCTCTCTGTTTATATGAAATCCAGTGGAAAAGAGTATCAGAATCATTTTGCAACAATCTGTCTTTGGGCAGAACGAGATGGAGCCAGGGCAGGAATGGATAAATATGAGTTTCAGGAAGGAGAAAGCCTGTGATGGAAAACAAAGTAACAGCAGATTATCTGGATGAAGAGGGATGTCTTCATTGTGGTATCTGTGGAAAAAGAAAACAGATGAAAGTTAGTCTGATGGGATTTGAGCATGTAGTGTCCTGTTTGTGTGAATGCGAGGTAAAAGCCAGGCAGGAACTTGATGAGAAGATGCAGCGGGAAGAAGCACAGCGGCAGCTTTATCAGAGAAAATCCGTCGGACTTCGGGAAAGAAGATTCTGGGAATGGAAATTTGAAAATGACAATGGAAGCAACCAGAAGATACTAATTGCCAGGCAGTATGTAGAAAACTGGACAGATATGAAGAGAAAAAATGTAGGATTGCTTCTGATGGGACCAGTTGGAACCGGGAAGAGTTTTTTTGCAGGCTGTATAGCAAATGCACTTTTGGAACAGGGAGAACGTGTCATGATGACAAATTTTTCCAGAATCTTAAATGAAATGACCAGCTATCAGGCAGATAGGAACCAGATCATACAAAATCTTGTGGATTATCCGCTGCTGATTATTGATGACTTGGGAATAGAACGAAATTCCGAGTTTGCCCTGGAGCAGGTCTATAATGTGATAGACAGCCGTTATTGTAAAATGCTTCCGCTGATCGTAACAACGAATCTGGGACTGAATGAAATGAAATCCACAGATTTGGATACTGCCCATCAGCGTATTTACAGTAGAATACTTGAAATGTGTGTTCCCATCTATTGTGGTGGAGAAGATAAGAGAAAAGAAGAAGGGACAGAAAAACTCGTACAGGTGCAGAACCTGATTACCGGTTAATCTGTCTTTTTTCATTAAAGGGGGTGATTGCCATGATTACAGATCTGGACAGCAGTTGAATCGCTGAAAGGAGGGAAAAGTCATGCAGGAAGAGGTAACTCAGAAAACGGTCACGTTCTGTATTCGGGCTACTAAGATTACGGCAAACCTGTTGAAAAAGGTTCTTGTTGCGTATCTGCGTCATCAGAAGCAGAAATCAGTAGAGAAGAAAGCACAGAAAAATCAGCCGAAACAGGGAAAGGTCACGGTAAAAGAGCTGGCAAAACAGAATGCCGGGATGGTCAATATCGAGATCACAAATAAAAATATCAAGTCCTTTGAACGGTATGCCAGAAAATACGGGATCAATTATGCTCTGAAAAAAGACAAGAGCAAAGAGCCTCCGGTTTATCTGGTATTCTTCAAGGGACGTGATCAGGATGCACTCAATGCTGCTTTCCGTGAGTTTTCCCAGAAACAGATTCAAAAAGCGAATAAACCTTCCATTCATAAGCGTCTTGCAGCTTACCGGGCAATGATGCCAAAGAAATCGAAGGACAAAGTAAAGAACCGGCATCAGGAGCAGAGTCGATGAAAAAGAAAAGCGGCAAAACTCTGATGCAGAAGTGGAAGAATAAAATCGGGGGTAAGCTGTCCGCTCTGGATAAAAAGAAACTGGTTCTTACAAATATTCCTTATGCTCTGGCTGCTTTCTATGCAGACCGGGCATTTTTTCTTTACCGGAACAGTCCGGGAGAAGATATGGGGAACAAACTATTATATGCAATGGAACACGCAGACCGGATTTTTGCTGGTTTTGTGTTAAGCAATAACTGGAAAGATCTGCTAGCAGGTATTGTTGTTGCAGTCGTTCTGAAAGTGTTGGTCTGGCAGAAACAGGCAGACGCAAAGAAATTACGGAAAGGCATCGAGTATGGTTCAGCCAGATGGGGAACCGCAGAGGATATCAAGCCTTATATGTCGGAAGATCCCTGGATGAATATTCCATTGACAGCAACAGAAGCATTGACTATGGAAAGTAGACCTAAACAGCCAAAGTATGCAAGAAATAAAAATATAGTGGTCATTGGCGGCAGTGGTTCCGGAAAAACTCGATTTTTCGTTAAGCCGTCAGTCATGCAGATGAACTGTTCCATGGTCATTACAGATCCGAAAGGCACTCTGATCGAGGAGTGCGGGAAGATGTTAGCAAAGGGACCACCTAAGAAAGATAAGAATGGAAATATTATGAAAGATAAATCAGGAAAAGTGGTACACGAACCATATGTGATTAAGGTTCTGAATACTATCAACTTTTCCAAATCGCTTCATTACAATCCATTTGCTTATATACGGTCTGAAAAAGATATCCTGAAGCTGGTTACAACAATCATTGTGAATACCAAAGGCGAAGGGGAAAAAGCTTCCGAAGATTTTTGGGTGAAAGCAGAGAAGCTGTTGTACACGGCATTGATTGCTTTTATCTGGTATGAAGGAGATGAAGAGGAAAAGAATCTGAATACCCTTCTGGATCTTTTGAATGAAAGCGAAACCCGTGAAGAGGATGAAACTTACCAGAATCCAGTGGATATGATGTTCCAGGAACTGGAAGAAAGAGATCCGCAGCACTTTGCAGTCAGACAGTATAAAAAATACAAAATGGCGGCTGGCAAAACTGCCAAAAGTATTCTTATTTCCTGTGGTGCGAGGCTGGCACCATTTGATATAGCAGAACTTCGTGAGATCATGTCTTATGATGAAATGGAACTGGATAAGATCGGGGACAGGAAGACAGCCTTGTTTTTGATTATGTCCGATACAGATACAACCTTTAACTTTGTGATTGCCATGTTACAGTCACAGCTTTTCAATCTGCTTTGCGACAAGGCAGATGATGAGTATGGTGGAAGACTGCCGGTTCATGTGCGTGTCATCGCTGATGAGTTTGCCAACATCGGGCAGATTCCACAGTTTGACAAGCTAATCGCAACCATCCGAAGCAGGGAAATCTCTGCTTCTATTATTTTGCAGTCACAGAGCCAGTTAAAGGCAATGTACAAGGATAGTGCAGATACCATTCTGGGCAACTGTGATACTACACTTTTCCTTGGTGGCAAAGAGAAAACCACCTTAAAGGAAATGAGCGAGCTTCTGGGTAAGGAAACTATTGACCTGTATAACACTTCGGAGACGAGGAGTAATCAGAAATCCTTTGGACTGAATTACCAGAAAACAGGCAAACAGCTGATGACAGAAGATGAGATTGCAGTCATGGATGGAGGAAAATGTATCCTGCAGATTCGTGGTGCCAGACCATTTTTCTCAGACAAATATGATATCACGAAACACAAAAATTATCGGTTTCTTGCAGATGAAAATGAGAAAAACCGATACAAAGTAGAAAAAGAGTTAAATCCGCAGTACACACCGAAACCCGAAGAAGAGGTGGAGGTAATTCAGGTGGAGCTGTCGGAGTAACCTTGGGAATGAACGAAAAATAATGAGGAAAGGAATAACTGACATTAGGTGCGCCGGCTTTTTAGTCGGTGTTTTTTCATTCCCGTAAACACCTGAAAGAAGTCAGTTTTGGTGAATGTATATGGCATTTTTTAGCAGTGCAATTACAACTTTAAA
>ERZ869983.688-NODE-688-length-10797-cov-5.869216_pt1 | contig 10797 bp, 9 predicted proteins | sample MGYA00521106_ERZ869983 | MGnify/ENA primary metagenome ERZ869983 (study PRJEB32232, sample SAMN07284972) | human gut metagenome | biome: human-associated habitat; material: feces | host: Homo sapiens | place: Tanzania | collected 2014-04-05 ...
GCAATGCCCATTTTTTAATAAATACTATTTTCAATACAAAAAGCCATGAGAATTTGATCTCATGGCTAGAATTCATATTTATTCACCTTCATGTTCTAAAGTATTTTTTTCATATACTTTAAAGAATGGATAGTACACAACCACAGAAATAGCAATCAATACGAACATGAAAATAACATTTCTAATATCCAATGCTGATAAGAACCCTTGTGCAAAGAATGGTGTAAAAGATGGATCAACAATATAACCTAAAGAAACAAGTCCCATACTTTGAACAAGATATCCAAGACCTGCTGAAAGACATGGCATGATCAAAAATGGAATCGATAAAATTGGATTTAATACAATTGGTGTACCAAAAATAATAGGTTCATTAATTCCACAAATTCCTGGTAAAACACTTAAACGTCCAATTGAACGAATATGTTTTGATTTCGATTTACACATTAATAAAACAAGTCCTAAAGTATTCCCTGCACCACCAAGTAAAACATATCTAAACATTTGTAAGTTGATTAAAGCTGTTGGATCTTTTCCAGCATTAACAAGTTCTGCATTTGCTCCTGTATTTGCAATACATAAAGTAAAAACAATTGGGAAGACAATAGAAGAACCATTAATTCCAAATAACCATAAAATATTTGAAAATAAATAAATTCCTATAAACATCCAAATATTATCAACACCTGAAATAGCTGGTGTTAAAATTGACATAATAAAATCTGGTAAGTTTTTACCTGTCGCTGCCATTAAAGCCACATTTAAACCATAAATGATAATAATATTAGCTGCCAGTGGTAATAAACTATTTACAAAATCAGTAACTGCACTTGGTACACTTCCTGGAAAGGAAATAACAAGTTTACTACTTACAAAACGTGAAATTTCTACTGAAACTAAAGCAATAATGATGGCAACAAATAAACCATCAGCCCCTAAATAACTTGTTGAAATACCTCCATCTTTTAATGGTGCTGACACCATTAAGAAAGTACACATAGCAATAATTCCATAAACAGCTGATTTCATTTGATAACTTTCTGCTAAACAATAAGCAATACCAAAAGCAGAAATTAAGCCAACCAATCCCATTGTGTAATTATATGGTAATGTAAGTACATCATAGTTAGCAACCGCAAATTGTTTCCAACCTATTAAAGCTTTTAAAAAGATGTTTCCTGTATGTAAATCGACTAAATCTAAATTAATCGGTGGATTCGCAACAATCAAAAATAATGATCCTATAACGATTAATCCAAGTGGCATCATCATTCCTGATGAAATTGCTTGTAGGTGTCTTTGTTGTGCGAGTTTATTCGCAAAAGGCTCTAATACCTTCTCTAATTTTTCAATCATTCTATATTCCCCTCAAAATATAATTTATCTATTAAAATTGCCAACCATTAAATGTAAAGGCTGTATCTACGACATTTTCTGGATCGTATTCTTCTAAAATTTTTGCATAACGTTCTTTATAATCATTATCTACTTCCATTTGTGGAATAACTTTACTTGCTTCATGTAAGAAATGGAAAGAATCACGTCCCATTGCTTTTCCTCTTACTGTATGCTTATCTAAAGCAACATCAGGAATTTCTGGGAATTTACCCATCGCAAATGATTTAATACAAATATTTTTTAATAAATCACTTGAACGATCTTTTTGACAGCTACATAAGTAACGAATTGCATGAATGAAATACATTGGTTGATCACCATCTGCATATTCAAAGTTTTTAGACATTTGATAGAGATTATTGACTAGAACTGCAGCCATTGGATCTCCCATTCCAATATCTTCTACTGAAATTGTAAGTAAACGTCTCCACATTTTTTCTAATAATTGTGGTGAAGAAATATACATTTCATAAGCAAACATACATGCATCTTCTTCTTTGGCACGTCTAATTGATTTTTGCAAAGCAGAAATAACCTCATCTCCTGCATAGCCATTTTTTGTAACGATTTTTGACCAAGGGTCGTACATTGCTTTTGCCATTTTTCTTGCTCCTTTATTTTTTCTATGACATAATTATTGCGAGGTGAAACTTATGAATATTGATCATTTAAAAGATAAATTTGGTTTAAACGAATTAGAAGTCTCTTTATTGGAATATATTAAGAAAAATCAAAAACAATTGAAAAATATTACCATTAGACAAATGGCAAAAGATAATTTTACATCAACTTCTGCCATCTATCGTTTATGTAATAAATTAGAATTTAGTGGTTATAGTGATATGATTTATCATCTATCTAGTAACACTCATAATAATGCTCCTGCTCAAAAATACGAAAACTATTTACCTCATTTTATTCAATTATTAAATAAACATATAAATAGTAAAATCGTTGTTTTTGGTATGGGATTTTCAGCTCCAATTGCTGATTACATTTCACAAAGATTAACTCTTAACGGCTTTTGCGCCATGAGTGTTGTTCATATGGAAATGTTGGATGCCAACTTTCAAGAATCTACTCTTCTTATTGTGATTTCAAATTCAGGAATTACAACAAGACTTGAAGAAGTCGTTGAAACGACTAAGAAGAATCATATTGATATCATTACTTTTACAGGTAACGAAAAATCAAGAATAAGTCAGTATGCTACTTTACCTATTATCATTGGCCACTATAATCCTTTTTACCATGATAATCTTGTTCCTAATGCTTTTTTTGGACAAGTTCTCATTATTTTTGAATCTCTTCTCTATTCTTTTTTGTCCTCAAAAAAATAATATACTTTCATGTCTTCAATTAAAATAATTTGACAAGACAAAAAAACATGTTTCCATTTTTGAAACATGTTTTTCTTTTTATTATTTAATATTTTCAACAATATGTCTTGCAACTAAAATACCATTTGCACCCGCTTGGGCAAGTCCTCTTGTAAGTCCTGCACCATCACCAGCAACATATAAATCATCGATTTCAGATTCAAAACCTTCTCCTACTTTTGGTCTTGCTGAATAGAATTTTGCTTCTACACCATATAATAAAGTATGTTCATTCGCGATACCTGGTGTTACATTATCTAACGCTTCAATCATTTCAATAATTGATTTCATTGTATTGTATGGTAACACAAGCCCTAAATCTCCTGGTACTGCTTCTGGTAAAGTAGGATCTGTATATCCTTCTTTTAATCTCTTATATGTTGTTCTTCTTCCACGTTTAATATCTCCATATCTTTGAACAATAACTGAACCATTTGATAATTTATTCGCTAATCTTGAAATTTCATGAGCAAATTCATTTGGTTCATTGAATGGTTCACTAAATGTATGAGATACAAGTAAAGCAAAGTTTGTATTTTTACTTCCAAGTTTTGGATCATGATAAGCATGACCATTAGCAAGCATTGTTCCACTATGGTTTTCAATAACAACATGACCACTAGGATTTGAACAGAAAGTTCTTACTTTTGTTCCTACTGAAGTATTGTAAACAAATTTACCTTCATATAAGTTCTTATTAATTTCTTCCATAACAATATTGCTTGTTTCTACACGGACACCAATATCTACTTGATTATTATAAAGTTTTAATCCTTGATTTGATAAAACTTTTGTAAGCCATGCCGAACCATCTCTACCAGGCGCTAAAACAACTTTTTTAGCGTGAATAGTTTGTCCATTTTCTAAAACAATTCCTGTTGCATGATGATTTTCAACAAGAATATCTTGAACAGATGTTTTAAATTGTAAATCCATATGTTGTTTTAATTCATTAGACATTTCTGTCATAATTCTTAAGTTTTCTTCTGTACCTAAATGTCTTACTTTTGCTCTTAAAAGTTTTAATCCCACAGCATATCCACGGTGTTCAATTTCTTTTACTTTATCTGTTGTTGGATCTGTAATTTCTTTAGTAGCTCCATGTTTTAAATAAAGGTTATCTACATAATGAATGACATCTTCTACTTCATCATTACTTAAGTAGTCTGTTAACCAACCACCAAATTCACTCGTAATATTAAATTTACCATCAGAGTAAGCACCCGCTCCTCCAAAACCATCAGTAATAGAACACGCTGGGATACATCCAGGTTCACGATCTTTATGAACTGGACATTGTTTGATCTTTTTATCTTTAATAGGACAATGTCTATTCATAACGTCATGTCCTTTATCTATAAGTAATACTTCTAATTCAGGATTTTTTAAATATAATTCGTAACATGTCATAATTCCTGCTGGACCTGCACCAACAACGATTACATCATAATTTTCTTTCACTTTTTTCTCCTTCAATTTCCAAAAATATCCAAACCTTTCACATTATAGACGACTCTTTCTTATATCGCAAGTATTTACATGTTTTTTTATTTTGCAAAATGTTTTTATAATTGATGAAAGATGGGTTTCATTTTTTCAAATGTACAATAAAATTCAAAGCCTAACTCTTTTAATAATTCTTTTGCTTCATCAATATAAGCTCCTAAATGTTCTATCTTATGACTATCACTACCAATTGTAATAATCTTTCCACCTAATTCTTTATAAAGCTTTAAAATATCTCTCGAAGGTGTTGAATCCTTTAAACCATAACGATGACTTGAGGTATTGATTTCAATACCTTTACCATCTTGAATCACAGTTTTTAATATTTCTGTAATTATTGATTTTACTTTTTCAAAAGGATAATTGCCAATTTCATCATAACGCGTCATCAAATCTAAATGACCTAACACACTATAATTTTTATACTTTTTAATCACATTCAACATTTCTTGATAATAACCTTCCATATATTCTTGTTGTGATTTTCCTTTTTGATAATCTTGTGTCCAAAATTCTTGATTATTAACTTGATGTATAGATAGAATAATAAAATCAAAATCATATCGTTCATAAAGTTTTTGATAACGTGGTATTGTGTGAACTTGTACACCAAATTCCATACCTTGTCTAATTATAATTTCAGGATATTTTTTTCTTAAACTTTCTATTTCTTTAAAATACTTTGGATAATCCACATTGACTTGTGGTTGTCCATAAAGATATTCTACTGGACCTTCATCCCAATCCTTTTTGATTCCATAATCCACATGATCAGTAAAACAAATTTCATCCATTCCTTTTGTTATTGCATCTTTAATAACATCTTCCATTAAATATGTACTATCATCACTATAATAAGTATGTACATGATAATCACTATACATTTTCATCACCCTATTTCATTTTATCAAGTTTATAAACACAAAAAAAGCCTCTCGGCTCTCTTTGATATATATAATTGGGAAGGGAATATGAAAAATTATTCATATTGTAAAAGGTTATTTATCTTTTACATGTTTAATATACCCAGCTTTTGTGAACTCAATACTACTTTTTTGTGTCAAAAGTGTAAAGAATTACTGTGAATTATGTGATTATATTCTTGAGCCATCTTTCCATAATGTTATTGGAGGTGTTTTTATGTCAATGCTTTATAAAGAAGTTGATGATTTTGAAGCTTTTGCTTATCATCAAAAACAATTCAAAAAAATAACAAAGAAAGATCTTATAGGCAAATGGAATCTCTTTTTCTTCTACCCTGCCGATTTTACCTTTGTCTGTCCTACAGAACTTGAAGATTTGCAAGAAAAATATCAAGAATTTAAAAATGCAGGATGCGAAATTTATGCCATTTCAACCGATACTCATTTTGCTCATAAAACGTGGCATGATATTTCTGAAAATATATCTAGGATAGAATATCCTATGATTGGCGATCCAAGTCATGCACTTGCTTATGATTTTGATATTTTTGATGAAAATGATGGTTTAGCTCAAAGAGGAAGTTTTATTATTGATCCAGAAGGAAAAATTGTTATTTATGAAGTCAATGCTGGAAATGTTGGTAGAAATGCAGATGAACTTTTAAGAAGACTCCTTGCTTGTCAATTTGTCTATGAACACGGTAATGATGTATGTCCCGCTAAATGGAAATTAGGTGAAAAGACAATTCAAACAACTATTGAAAATATTGGTAAATAGAAAATGACTGTTTTTTGACAGTCATTTTCTACATCTTAGTATTCTAAAAGCTTATTTGTTAATTCATTCATTGCTTGAATTACTTGTGTAACTTCTTCATTTAAATATACTTCTTGATTTTTGATTTCTTCTTGATAAATATTAATTTCATCTGCAAAATCAGGATTTTCTTGTTCTGCTTTTTCAAAGATTCCTAATAAAGCAGGATATGTTTTAGCAAATTTAAATTGTCTATTTGTTGTCCAAAAAACATTATTTGGATTTGTTTCTTCACTTAATCTTCTTTGTGCTCTTAAGTTTGATTCTACAGAGAAATCATAAAAACCATATTCAGATCCACCATTTATATGCCAAGCTAAATCTAAAGCTCCATCTTTATCATTAGAAATATTTCCTTTTTCTAATGCTTGAATAATATCATTGAATAATTCAATATTTTCTTGGTATTGTGCAAAGGATGTTGTAATCGTAGAAGATAATTCAATCCCAATAAAATGATCTTGAATATACTTAAAAGCTTCATGAAGCTTAAGATTTAATTCTCTTCCTTCTTTTCTAAGAGCATCCTTTTCTTTTTCAGTCTTAGCATCAGCAAAACGTTTATTTATATTTTCAATTTTTTTATTTACTTTAACTGTAGCTTTCTTTAAAGAATTTAAAGATTGATTATATTGACTTACATCAATTCCTGCTTTTTTAGCAATATCTTCATTTAATACATTCAAATCATCGACCGCCGCTGTTAAATCCAACTTCATAACAGGTGCTTGATCTAACCAAATAGCAAGCATTCCATATGTATTGATATTAGTTGTCATAACTTCACGTGAATAAGTTGAAGGATTATCTGATTTTGTATGATAATGCATTTGAATCCATCCTTTTTCACCTTCAGATGTTCCTGGAACATTCACAAAATAAGGAACTCCAGCATGACGATAAGAAACTCCATCTTCCATTGTATTTGCATCTACAGAAGTGTCATTGATTCCTTTAGGATAAATATTATCTTCTGGATCAATTGCAATTTCATTTACAAATTTTTTAACTGCTGATGCATATTCTGGAACACAAGATATTTCCATTTGATTAGCTCCATCATAAAATGCTGGTAATTCAAAATTAAGCATTGCTATTGTTTTTTGTGCCCATTCTGGATGAACTGTATTAATCATTTCCCAAGCACCTGTTGTCCAATCATATTCAGTATTAGCTGCACCCCATTCTTCTGAACCATGTGCAATAAATAAAATATCATTTTCAGGTGTATAATTACTTTCTTTCATTGCTTTAGCAATAGCCATAATTAAACCAATCGCACAACTGTCATCTTGAAATGATCTAAAATAAATATCATAATGACCAGAAATAATAATTTGTTGTTTTGAAGATTTACCTGGTATCTTCCCTACAACATTGTATGAAACACCATCATCTAAAGAATAGTCATTATCTATTTTTAGTGTTGTTTTATTATTTCCAGCTTTTAATGCTTTTTTTATACTTTTATAATTATTTTTTGAAATAGCCACCGTTGGAATTAAGTCATCACAACATACATCCTGTACATTAATTTGATCATCATCATAAGTTCCATAACCACCATTATCATACGTCACCAATGCTGCTGCTTTATGTAAAGCGGCTTCTTCCATATACATATCGATCCAAGCTACATTAAATTGATCTACACCAGCAAGAACAATCTTACCTTCAACATCTTTTCCTTCATAATCTGCTGCTGTTCCATTACCAACATCAACCATTTCAGCAACAATTCCTTCTTTTGAAGTTCCTGATAACTGATAGGATGCTGGCATCATTTGAATATCTGTTCCTTCTATTTTTAAAGAAGCTGAGTTAAATTGCCATTTATCTACAGTCACAGGAATTTTTTCTGTTTCTAATCCAATTTTCCCCATTTCCTTTTCAATATAATCAGCTGCTTTATGTTCAGCATCTGATCCTGCAGAACGATATCCTAACTCATTAGATAATAAATCATCATCTTCTGCTAATGTTTTAGAAATGTTGTAAGCATACTTTGCATCAACATTCTCTAAATAATGATCCATTGTTGTCTTTTTAGGATTACACCCAGTCAATGAAACCATCATTGTTAAAACAATCAATAAACTTACCCTTTTTTTCATTCTCTATTTCCTCCCAAACAATAAAAAAGACAGATGTTTATACACACCTGTCTCATCATCATATTTTGAACTATCTGTAACAGAAATCCTACTTACTGACCATTTCATAAGGTATATATAAACACTTTACAAAACTGAGCTTTTAACTCAATCAATAAGGGCATATGCCCTTCCGTATTCCACTAAATACGGTTCTTGTCTCTTCAACAAGTCTTCGGCATCTGACCCGGCCGTCCGTGTAGCCTTTAGCATATTGCTGGTCATTCTGTACAGATTTTTGTACGAGATTTATATTACATAAGTTTATTGATAAAATCAATATTATTTAATAAATTTTAAAATATGTTAAAATTGTATTGAAGGGAGGAAATAATCATGTTGCTTGATAAATTAAATATTATTTTAAATTCTAGTGATGAATTTTCTCCTAAATATATCATTAGTTCATTTGTTAAAAATAATCTTTATGAAATTCCTTCAATGTCTATAGATGCTATTGCTCTTTCATGTCATACATCTAAAAGCCAAATTTCTAAATATGTAAAATCATTAGGTTATGAAACAATGAAAGATTTTAAAGAAGATTGTTTGAATAATATTTCTGGTATGGAAAGAACTAATAAAACTCTCTTTTCATTACAAAACAGTATAAAAAAACAATATACCGATTTTACAACAAATATCATTGATGAATTACATTTTACAATGAATCAAATTGATGAAATCAATTTATTAAAATTAGTCAGTGACTTAAAGAAAAGTAAACGTATCTTTGTTTATGGTCATGGACATGCTAGAACACTTTGTACCTATATTCAAAATGAACTTTCTACCAAACAAAAAGAAACTATTATCTGTGATCTTGACTTTAAAAAAGAATATCACTTCCAAGATACTGATCTTCTTTTACTTATTAGTATCAATGGAGATACATTTCATTTTAATAAAAGAGTAATTCACCATATTTTAAAGTATTCTGTTAATACGTGGCTAATTAGTTGTAAAGATCATATAGATTTTCCAAAAAACTATTTATATATTCCAACAATAAATGATCAATACAATGATTATTTATTAAGGCATATTCTTGATTTTATCTTGATGTATTAGGTTTCCATTTTGGAAACTTTTTTATTTAATTTAGATTTATTTTCTATAATGATTTTGCAATTAAAAGAAAAGGAGCAATAAATTATGGGATTTAGAAAAGACTTTTTATGGGGTGGTGCTACAGCTGCCAATCAATGTGAAGGTGGAGCAAATGAAGGAAACAGAGGCGTTGCTAATGTAGATCTTATGCCTTTAGGAAAAGATCGTTATTTGGTTGGTACTGGTAAAATGAAAATGTATGATTTTGATGATCAACATTTTTATCCAGCTTTAACTGCTGTTGATTTTTATCATCATTATAAAGAAGATATTGCTTTATTTGGTGAAATGGGCTTTAAAACTTATCGTCTATCTATCGCTTGGACACGTATTTTCCCAAATGGTGATGAAGAAAAACCAAATGAAAAAGGATTAAAGTTTTATGAAGATATTTTTAAAGAATGTCATAAATATGGTATTGAACCACTTGTTACTATTAATCATTTTGATTGCCCAATGTATTTGATAAAGAAAATTGGTGGTTGGCGTAGTAGAGAAATGATTAATTATTTTTATAAGCTTTGTCAAACTTTATTTGAAAGATATAAAGGACTTGTAAAATATTGGTTGACATTTAATGAAATTAACATGATTTTGCATTTTCCTTTTGTCGCTGCAGGTATCTGTTTTGAAGAAGGTGAAAACGAAACACAAGTTATGACTACCGCTGTGCATCATCAACTTATTGCCAGTGCAATGGCTACAAAGCTTGCCCATGAAATAGATGCCAACAACCAAATTGGTTGTATGCTGGCTGCGGGTTCTTATTATCCCGAAACATGTAAACCTGAAGACTATTGGAAGGCTATTTGTGATAATCGTGAAGTTTATATGTTTGCAGATGTTCAAGCAAGAGGTTATTATCATAACTATGCATTAAAATGGCTTGAAGAAAGAAATGCTAAGATTCCTTTTGAAAAAGGTGATAAAGAGTTACTCAAAGAAAATACAGTAGATTTTGTAAGTTTTTCATATTATTCATCAAGGGTAAGTAGTAGCGACTTATCTAAAGGTCAACAATCAGAAAGTAATATTTTTGCTTCCGCTAAAAATCCTTATTTAAAAGAAAGTGAATGGGGTTGGGCCATTGATCCTTTAGGATTCAGAAGCACGCTTAATGAACTTTATGATCGTTATCAAAAACCTTTATTTGTTGTAGAAAATGGGTTAGGCGCTAAAGATGTTTTAGAGGATGGCTCAATTCATGATGACTATAGAATAGATTATTTAAGGCAACATATTCAAACAATGAAAGATGCTGTAGAAAAAGATGGCGTTGATTTATTAGGGTATACAACTTGGGGATGTATTGATTTAGTTTCTAATGGTACCGGTGAAATTAAAAAAAGATATGGTTTTATTTATGTTGATCGAGATAATTTAGGAAATGGAACTTATCAAAGAATAAAAAAAGATTCATTTTATTGGTATAAAAAAGTAATCGAAACAAATGGAGAAGATTTGTATTAAAAAAACAGCTACTGCTGTTTTTTTAAATATCTTTCTAAAAA
>ERZ869983.690-NODE-690-length-10780-cov-3.640568_pt1 | contig 10780 bp, 10 predicted proteins | sample MGYA00521106_ERZ869983 | MGnify/ENA primary metagenome ERZ869983 (study PRJEB32232, sample SAMN07284972) | human gut metagenome | biome: human-associated habitat; material: feces | host: Homo sapiens | place: Tanzania | collected 2014-04-05 ...
TGCTGACCGTGCTGTTCATCCTCAAGTACGTGTTCCTCTAAGCCGCCGAACTTACTGCAAGCAAAAAAGCTCCCGTCCTGATGATGGACGGGAGCTTTTTGCTTCCTGTGATCCGGAACAGCCTGCGCATTCGCTCCGGGCTGTCCGGCGTGGAACTATTCTTTTTTAGCGATCGGGGTTATTTGCGTCTCGGGTGGATATGCACTTCCGGGATAGCCACATTGTCGTAGTGGATCGGCTTATCTGCCGCCGGAGTGCCGTCCGCATCCGTATGATGTGCCACCTTGCCGGTATGGATCTCCGGCACGGCCACGGTTTCTTCCTCATGGGGATGCTCCTGCTTTTTTCCGAGCCACGTTTTCAGATGGTGATAAAGCGACATTTCACGTCTCCTTTCCCGGTGCGGCTCCCCGCCCGGACCGCCAGATACACTCAGATAAAATTGATGAACACCGTAATGACCAGACTGTTCAGGAAGTCCGCAAACAGACTGCCCACCAGCGGGATCAGCAGATACGCCTTGACCGAAGGCGAATATTTATCGCAGATGGCCTGCATGTTGGCCATGGCGTTGGGCGTTGCACCCATGCCAAAGCCGCAGGTGCCGGATACGATGACCGCCGCGTCGTAATCGCGGCCCATGATGTTGAATACCACCAGCACCACATACAGGATCATGAACAGGGTCTGCCCGGCCAGCAGCACGATCAGCGGCAGGGCCAGCTCCGCCAGCTGCCACAGCTTCAGGGTGATCATCGCCATGCCCAGGAACAGTGAAAGGCAGATGCCGCCAATATCGTTGATCTCGCCCATATACACGGTGTACTGGCCGCTGTATTCGCCCACATTGCGGATGATCGCCGCCGCGATCATGGCACCGATATAGATGGGGAAGGTCATGCCCGTCAGGCTCAAAAGCTTCGAGAGCACCGTGCCGATGCCCATGGCGATGATCAGCTGGAAGCTTGCCGCCGGGTACATGGTGGTGTGGCGCTCGTGCTTCATTTCTTCTTCCACCAGCAGGCTGTCATCCTCCGGCACCACCGTGGCCAGCAGGTTGTGCCGCTCAATGAGCATCTTGCCGATGGGGCCGCCCATCATGCTGCCCGCGATCAGGCCATAGGTGGCCGCTGCCGTACACAGGGTGGTGGCACCCTGAATGCCAAAGTCCTCCAGCACCGGGCCAAAGGCACCGGCGGTGCCGTGGCCGCCCACCATGGGGATGGAGCCGGTGCAAAAACCCACCAGCGCATCCACACCCAGCAGCTTTGCCAGCCCCACAGCCACAAAGTTCTGGCTGATGATCAGCACAATGACCACGCCCAGAAACACGATCATCGCTCTTCCGCCGCTTTTCAGCACCTTGAGGTTTGCCTGAAAGCCCACTGAGGTGAAGAACATCACCATGCAGACTTCCTTTAGAATATCATCAAATGCAAACTCGGCAACGCCGGTCACATAGCACACACAGGTAAAAATGGCGAACAGCACGCCGCCAATGACCGGAGCCGGAATGCAGAAACGCTCCAGCACCTGCACCCTTGCCCGCAAAAATTTGCCCAGCATCAGCACCAGCACGGCAACGGCCAGTGTCTGATACATATCCAATTCGATCTTCATTGCTCTACTTTCCCTCAGTTCCCAGCCGCTTCATCGACCGTAATTCCTGCCGCCTTATAGTATGCGGCCGCGCCCGCATGGAACGGGATGCCAACGCCCTCTACTGCGTTTTCCTCCGGGTCCAGCGGGATGCCCAGCTGCTCTTCCAGCCCTTCCCGGCTGGAGAACAGAAGCTGTGTCAGCTGCTGCACCTGCTTTGCAGACAGCGCGTTGCTGGCCAGCAGAACGGCTTTCACGCCCACTGTCTGCACATCTTCGGTCTGGCCGGGATAGGTGCCTGCCGACAGCGTAACGCTGCTGTAGGCGCTGTAAGCGCTCATCAGGCGCTGTGCCGCCGCACCGTCCACATTCAGCAGCCGGATGCCGCACTCGCCTGCCAGAGCGGTCAGCACCGGGCTGGGTGCGCCCACCGTCATAAAGATGGCATCCACCCTGCCCGCCTTCAGCTGGGCAGCGGCATCCTCATAGTTCAGGTTCACCCGGTCCACCATCTTGTCGTTCAGACCATAGGCAGATAAGATCTGCAGCGCGTTCTGCTCCGAACCGGATTCTTCCGCGCCGATGCTCACTGTCCTGCCCTGCAGGTCCTCAATGGACTGGATGTCGGAATCCGCCCGCACCACCACCTGACAGGCTTCGGTGTACAGCGCCGCCACAGCGCCAAAGCCGCGGCTCTCCTCCTCGTCGGCAAAGATGCCGGTCTGGTCATAGGCATCCTGCACAAGGTCTGCCTGTGCAATGGCCAGCTGCAGGTATTCGCCGGTCAGCAGACGCAGGTTCGCTGCGGAACCGGCGGTAGCCTTCAGCTCCACCTGCCCGTTGTCCGTCTCGTTTTCCAATGCTGCGAACCGCTCACCGAACTCCCGGTAGATGCCGCCCTCGCCAGCCACACCGAAGCGCAGCCGTTTGGCCTTTTCTGTCGATGCACATCCGCTCAGAACCGCAGCTGCCAGCAGAATGCCTGCCAGTGCCGCCGCGAGCCACTTCTTTTTCAAGATCACCACTCCTCTTCCTGCCGCCGCAGTGCGGCAGAGCTTTTACCCTAAATTATACGCATATTGCGGATGAAATGCAATCACATGCTGTAGAAAAGGAATGTTCTTACCCTCCGAACAGCCCGAAGAAGCTGGTATGGGTCACCCCCAGCACAAGGAACAGTGCGATCAGTGCAAACAGTACCCCGATGATCATATCCATCTGGTGCACGGTCAGCGGAAAATGGTCGTACATCTTTTCTTTCGCATTCACAAAGTTTTTGTCGCCGTTGTTGAGCAGGCTCTTTTTTCCTTCCTCAAAGTCTGCCTTCCGGCCTGCCAGCTCCGCCTGTTCCTGCGCCAGCTGTGCTTCCCGGGCCGCAAGGGCAGCTTCCCGCCGGGCAAGCTCCGCCTCGCGCTCTTCGGGCGTCTGTTTTTCCTGTGCCATAACGTACCTCCTGATGGTGTTTTTCTTATGATACCACACAAATGCAGATAAAAAAAGCGGGCCGCCTGCCCAAAAGCAGACGACCCACAGAAAAAGCTCTTACTTCTTTGCCAGATACTTGCGGATATCGATGGCCACAGCCACAATGATGACCAGGCCCTGAACGATGTAGGTGTAGGAGGAGTTGACGTTCATGAACTGCAGAGCGACCTTCATCAGCTCAAAGACCAGAACGCCGACCAGGATGCCGGGCACGGTGCCGACACCGCCGGTGGTGGAAACGCCGCCGATGGTGGAAGCTGCGATGGCGTCCAGCTCATAGCCCATTGCGGTGTTGACGGATGCGCCGCCGGACTTTGCAGCCAGCAGGCAGCCTGCCAGACCGAACATGCAGGAAGCCAGGATGTAGATGCGGATCTTGGTGGCGTTGACATTGACGCCAGCGACCTCAGCCGCAGCCTCGTTGCCGCCGATGGCGTACATGTACTTGCCGTGGCGGGTCTTGTTGTACAGGAACCAGAAGCAGGCAGCCACGACCAGGGCGATCCAGATCAGGACCGGGATGCCGATGATGGTGTTCGAGGCCAGAGAGGTGAAGTCCTTGTTCAGGGAGCCGATGGGGGTACCGCCGGTGTAGACCAGGCAGATGCCGTAGACGACCTGCTGCATACCCAGGGTTGCGATGAAGGGCTGGACCTTCAGGTAGCTGACGACCAGACCGTTGGACAGACCCACGATGGCGCAGATGGCGATGACCAGGATGAAGACCACCGGGGTGGGCAGGGTGGGCAGGTTGGGGTAGAACTTACCGGCAGCGCCTTCCGTCTGCGCAAAGATGCAGGCCAGGCAGGCCGCGAAGCCAGCCAGACGACCGGCAGACAGGTCGTTGCCGGTGGTGATCAGACAGCCGGAGATGCCCAGCGCGATGATATAGCGGATGGACACGTTCTTGAACAGGTTGATCAGGTTTGCGACTGCGAAGAAGTTGGGGTGGATGATGCCGACGATCAGAGAGACCGCAAGCATCAGGACGATGATGGCATTTTCACTCAGCCATTTTTTCACGGACTTGCCGTTCAATTTCTTGGTAGCTTCCACAATAGACAGCCTCCTTGTTTACTGATTGGCCGCTGCCGTCGTCGGTGCGGTCTCAAACTGGGTCGCCAGCGCCATGATGTTCTCCTGGGTGGCGTCCTTGCCGTCGATGAAGCCGGTGATGCGGCCATCGCACATGACCATGACACGGTTGGACATACCGATGATCTCGCTCATTTCGGAGGAGATCATGATGATGCTCTTGCCCTGCTTGGCCAGGTCGGCAATGATGCAGTAAATTTCGTACTTTGCACCGACGTCGATGCCGCGGGTGGGCTCGTCGAGGATCAGCACATCGGGGTTATTGGCCAGCCAGCGGGCGATCAGCACCTTCTGCTGGTTGCCGCCGGAAAGGCTCTTGATCTGGGTCTTGGGGCTGGGCACCTTGATGGCCATCTTTTCCTTGTTGGTAGCCACCAGATCCAGGATCTTCTGGTTGTCCAGCATGATGGGGCCCTTGCGCAGGGCGTCCAGAGAAGCGATGGAGATGTTATCGGCAACGCTCAGCACACCCATGATGCCGGTGGCGCGGCGGTCCTCAGTCAGCAGCGCCACGCTCTTGCGGATGGCGTCGCGGGGCTGTTTGATCTCGACGGCTTCGCCCTTGATCCACACTTTACCGGCGGTGTGGGCGCGCAGGCCGAAGATGCCCTCCATCAGCTCGGTACGCTGGGCACCGACCAGACCGGCCACGCCCAGGATCTCGCCCTTCTTCAGCTCGAAGCTGCAATGGCGGAAGGAACGCGGATGGATGGAGGTGAAGTCCTCCACCTTCATCATGACCTCGTCGGAGGGGTGGTTCTCCAGCGGCGGGAACAGATTGGACAGCTCACGGCCGACCATCTTGGCGATGATCTGCTCCTTGGTCATGTTGGCAACGTCCCACTTGCCGATGTAGTGGCCATCGCGCATGATGGTGACTTCGTCGGCGATGACCTTGATCTCGTCCATCTTATGGCTGATGTAGACCAGCGCAACGCCCTGCTCCTTCAGCTCGCGCATGATGCGGAACAGCGACTCGACCTCGTTCGCGGTCAGCGAGGAGGTGGGCTCGTCCAAAATCAGCACCTTGCAGTTTGCGGAGACGGCCTTTGCGATCTCCACCATCTGCATCTGTGCGATGCTCAGGCTGCCCAGCTTTGCGTGGGAGTTGATGTCCAGCTTCAGCTTCTTCAGCAGGGCATCGGTATCGGCGTACATTTTGGCATGGTCCACCACGGTGATGATACCTGCCTTCTTGGTGGGGAAGCGGCCCAGCCAGATGTTCTCAGCCACGGTACGGGCCGGGATGGGCTGCAGCTCCTGGTGCACCATCGCGATGCCGCGGTTCAGTGCTTCCAGAGGGTTGGGGATGGTGACTTTTTGTCCTTCGTATTCGATCTCGCCTTCGTCCATCTTGTAAATGCCGAACATGCACTTCATCAAAGTGGACTTGCCAGCGCCGTTTTCGCCCATCAGGGCCATGACTTTGCCGGGGCGGAGCTCCAACTGCGCGTGGTCCAGCGCTTTGACGCCGGGGAAGGTCTTGACCACGCCTTTCATTACCAGACGGTATTCTGACATTCCGCAGAGCCTCCTTGTCGTTCAAAATAAGGCACGGCACGGTTTGTTCCGAAAGGAAAGCGCGTGCGCCGAGGAATCTCGCACGCACGCGCTTGTTAGCTTTTAGAAAGCTTCGGACTCACTGCGTACCTTGCAACCGTGAGTGGTTCTCAGCTCCGAATTAGAGATACTGAGAAGCGTTCTCGGTGGTGACCTTCACATAGTCGACCCAGTAGTACTCTTCGACATCCTTGCCCTCAACGAACAGCTTGGTTGCGTCGGCAGCGGCGGTAGCCTGGCCAACGTCATCGTTCAGGACGGTACCGGTCATCTTGCCGTCAACAACGTTCTGGACAGCTTCCTTCAGTGCGTCAACACCGACCAGATAGATGTCCTCGCCGACCTTGCGGCCAGCCTGCTCGATGGACTGCAGAGCGCCCAGAGCCATTGCGTCGTTGTTGCAGAAGACGACTTCGATCTTGTCGCCGTACTGAGCCAGAGCGTTTGCAACGTCCTGCTGTGCGGTGGTCTGATCCCAGTTGTCCAGGTACTCGTACAGGCACTCGACTTCCTTGCCGGCGTCGGTCAGAGCCTTGATGGAGTACTCGGTACGATACTGTGCATCGATGTTTTCGGGGTCGCCCTTGCACATGATGTAGGTGATCTTGCCGTCGCCGTTGATATCGCCCTGGGTAGAGGTCTCCAGGATCAGCTCGCCCTGATAAGTACCGGACTGACGTGCGTCAGCACCAACGTAGCAGCACTTGCCCTTGTAGGAATCCAGCACGCTGTCCTCGGGCTGACGGTTGATGAACACGATGGGAGTGCCGGAGGGAGAAACGGTGTCAACGATGGTCTGAGCGGAAGTGGTCTGGACAGGGTTGATGACCAGCACGTCCACGCCCTGCTGCAGGAAGGTGTTGATCTGCTCGGTCTGGGTGTTCTGGTCGTTCTTGCCATCGACGATGGTGACGGCGTAGCCCATATCCTTCAGGTACTCTTCCAGATCGGTGCGGTACAGGGTCATGAAGTTATCAGCGAACTGATAGATGCAGACGCCGATGTTTGCGCTGCCGGTGGTGGAAGCGGCTGCAGAAGATGCAGCAGTGGAAGCTGCAGTAGAGGATGCAGCAGTGGAGCTGGAGGAGCCGCCGCAGGCGGTCAGAACGCCAGCGGCACCCACAACAGCGGAAGCCTTCATGAAGTCACGACGCGAAATCATTTTCATAATAATGTTCTCCTTCATTCGCATATCACAGCAAAATCGAATCGTGCGCACACCGCACGTTTCGTGATTCTGTTTGTATTATAACCGTCCGCACGACCGTGCGCAATAGAACAAGTTCACAAGAATCCAAGGAATCTTTTGTGCATCCCTCACAATTGCTTTTGTTGGATACAAGTTTCTTTTTGATATCAAGCACAATTTCTGTCGATTTTGCAACATGCGTCCAAATTCCATACAAAAGTCCATGAAATCTCTCAAAATAGTTACAAGGATCGTTCCGGTGTGCAACAATCCTATCCGATGCAAAAAAGCCCACCTTGCCCCGGTGCGCAGGCTGTACGCATCAAAAGGACAAAATGGGTCTTTTTTTCATTCTGCTGTTTCGCAGTTATTTTTCTTTATGTTCCCGGCGGTAGCGGGTGGGGGTGACGCCGAGGGTCTTTTTGAAGATCTTGGTGAAGTAATTCACATCCAGAATGCCCACTTCTTCGGCTACGGCGGCGATGCTGTGGTTGTTCTGCTCCAGCAGCTGGGCCGCGCGGTTCACCCGCTGGGTGTTGATATAGTCGATGAGGGTGGTGCCGGTCTCCTGCTTGAACAGCGCCGACAGATACGACGGGCTGATGAAGCACATGGCCGCCAGGCTCTTCAGTGTCAGCGGCTCGGAGACATTCAGGTTGACGTAGTTCATCACCTTCTGGACGGCGGGCGAGAACTCCTTCAGCGAGTAGCGGCGGACATAGGCGCAGTAATCCCGCACCATCTGCCACATCATCTCCTGGGGGATCTCGTCGGCCTCCTCAATGATGCGGGCGTACTTGCTGGAGATGGCGTCGATATAATAGGGGTGCACCTTGCTGGGCTCGATGGCCTTGCGCAGCAGGGTGTTGAAGACGATCATCATGTTCTTCTGCTGGTAGAGCGAGCCTTCGAACCGCCCGCCGTAGGTGAAGCGGGAGTGATGGTGCATGGCCTCGATGGCGGCTTCTTCGTCGCCGCGGCACACGGCATCAAGGATGCGGTTCTCGGATTCGTACCGCTGTTCCAGCATGGAGATGGGGATGTCCTTCTGGAACTTCGGCTCGTTGAAATACCGGACGTCCGGGTGGAAGCAGAAGGGCAGAAACTCCTTCAGCTCCTTCACGACCAGGTCCTCCCCCATCATCATCCCGACCAGGACCCGGATGGTCATATTAAAATCGTTCGCCTGCAGCAGCTTGACGCCGTTGTAGTATTCCTGCACGGCATTCTCTCCGTCCTCGCCCAGGTAGCGGCGGGCCCACTTGCGGGCCTGCTCGCTGCGGGGGCCAAAGGTCCATGGCCCGACGAGGAAGACGGTGTTCTCCTCGTCCGGGATGCGGAAGAGGGCAAAATGCAGCTCAAAGGTGCCCTCAACGAAGAGCAGCGTCTGCGCCGGGGTCTGTTCCAGCAGCAGCCGGCCGAACTCCTGCCAGTCGAACTGCGGGTCCAGCGAACGGCGCAGGCCGTAGTCGAACTCTTCCAGTCCGTCGAACGGCGGCGTCACCCGCCGGGTGGGGATATTCTGTGCTGCCGCCAGTTTGGTGAGCACCTGTAATGGATCGACCCGCATGGCGTCTCCTTTCCTGTTTCATCGCATCTCTCACATCTCATTTGATATATCAGTATACAGCATTTTTCTGCAAGAAACAAGTGGCCGAGCGCAGAAAAAGTGCCCCGCCATCCCAGGACAGCAAGGCACTTCATTCTATATTTTGTAAAACATTTCTCAGACAGTGCAAACTTTACCGGCCTGCCAAGGGCTCCCACTTCGGGGGAGCTGGCACGCGAAGCGTGACTGAGAGGGGTTACTTGTTGTTGCGGCGCGCAGCCAGAGCCGCCACGTTCTCCTCGACCTTCTTCTTATTCAGCGGGTAGAGGAAGACCAGCGCCAGCACGATGCACACAAAGCCGACGATGGGGGCGATGCAGGCCATGTTGAAGATGCCGCGGGTGACAGCGGGGTCAAATGCGGTCGCTTCGGTGTAGCCGATGATCCCCAGCAGGGCACCGACCAGACCGGAAGAGAAGGCCTGACCCAGCTTGCGGGCGAAGGAGTAGACCGAGTAGATGGTGCCGTCCTCGCGGATGCCGCTGCGGACCTCGGCGTCGTCGATGACGTCGGTGATCATGGCCCAGATGATGGTGTTGAAGAAGCCCATGCCGATATTGGCCAGGATGTAGCAGGCCACAAAGCCCCAGACGCTGGCCGGACGCCAGATCAGGCAGACCAGCCAGACCAGAGCGGAGCAGATGCTGGAGGCCACGGCCAGCTCCTTCTTGCCGAACTTTGCAGCCAGCTTGGAAGCAAAGGGTGCACAGACGATCAGCATGACCACCGTGCCCAGCAGGCTGGCAGTGGACTGTGCGGCAGCGCTGCCGTACACGTTGGGGTAAACGTAACCGGCCAGGCTCATGACGGTCAGCTGGCTCAGCAGGACGAAGATGGCCGCCACGATGATGCCCAGCAGCGCCCGGTTGGTGAAGATGCTCTTGAAGATGGCGGAAGCGCTCACCTTCTGGCTGCTTGCGGGGACCTCGACACGCTCACGGGTCAGCTTGAAGCAGACGATATAGCACAGGATGGCGCAGATGGAGAAGACGCCTGCGATGATGGTCATGCGGGAGCCGGACATCACCGTCTTGCCGTCCACGACGACATAGGCGACCATGGGCGTGGCCACGCCGATGACCATGTTGGCCAGCGTGGAACCGATGGTGCGCCAGGTGGACAGCTCCGCGCGGTCCTTGGGGTCTGCCGAGACGGCAGAAGCCATGGAGCCGTAGGGGATGTTGATGGAGGTATAGAAGATGGAGCCCCACAGGATGTAGGTGATGAACAGCCAGGCCACCTTGAAGCCATAGGGCATCCCGGCCAGGCCGGACTGATAGATCAGGAAGGAAGCGATGGCCACCGGGCCGCACATCCGCTTGATCCAGGGGCGGAACTTGCCGTCCTTGGTGGGCTTGGAGTGGTCCACGATCTGGCCCATGCCCACATCGGTGAACGCATCCACAAAACGGGCGATCATCATCACCATGCCAACGATGGCGGCGTTGACGCCCATGACGTCGGTGTAGAACTTCATCAGGAAGCTCGACGACAGCAGGAAGGTGAAATCGTTGCCGAAATCACCGAACATGTAGCCGACCTTGTCCTTCATGCCGAAGGGGGCAGCTTTCTTCATCTCATTTGCCATTGGTTTCTCCTTAGATAGATGGATTCTTGGATTCGGTTCTCCAAACGCTGCTGCAAAACACATTGAAATATGGTTCACTGCATTTCAGCTTGTATATCAGTATTATGACAAATCTTTAGCAATCATCGTTAGAAGAATTTTTAGGTGAAAACGTAAAATTTTACGATTATTGTTTGGGCACTTTGCCAATTTTTTCATAAAATATGTGGAATCTCTTTCACCACATTTTCCTTGGCGTAGTTGATTTTAACAGTTTTCGCGAAATCGCCTGCATTATAATAGGTATTCTGCCCCGGAATCATTCAAAATTCCCCAAAAAAGTCTGGATTTATAAAAAATTTGTTCTATTCCTTTTGCAAAAAATCTGTCATACTGGATACAGAAAGCAAAAGGCGGATGAACCTCTCCGTCAATGCTCCGCATTGCCACCTCTCCTGATAGGAGAGGCCTTGGCAGTCGGATACAGCTTGATGGATACGCCAGAGGCTCCCCTATTAGGAAAGACTCCCCCGGCCGGGGGAGGTGGCGCAAAAGCGCCAGAAGGGGAACGGCTGGCGAGCCGAAGGCGAGACTGAGAGGTTAGAAAAGGAGTTGTAGCCTATGTCCGAAAAACACATCGGCAAGGTGATCCAGGTCATCGGCCCGGTGCTGGACA
>ERZ869983.691-NODE-691-length-10768-cov-6.532691_pt1 | contig 10768 bp, 7 predicted proteins | sample MGYA00521106_ERZ869983 | MGnify/ENA primary metagenome ERZ869983 (study PRJEB32232, sample SAMN07284972) | human gut metagenome | biome: human-associated habitat; material: feces | host: Homo sapiens | place: Tanzania | collected 2014-04-05 ...
GTTCTCTCAGTAACTGCAAGCTCTACGTACCTAAGGGCTGTGCTAATAAATATCGCCAGGCAGAGATATGGAAAGAGTTCGACATTGAAGAGATGGAGGTAACAGGTATTGCAAGTGTTACCAACGACAGTACAATAACAGAGGTATCTCGCTACGATGCAAATGGTCAACAACTCTCTGTTCCTACAAAGGGACTAAACATCGTGCATTATAGTGACGGAACAATGAAGAAGATTATGGTGGAATAGGCAAAGCCACGTTTGTCTATGAAAGGATAAATAAAGTATTGCTGTCCGCTAAAACTTTTAGAGCATGAGAAATTAGGGCTGGATTCCTCGTTTGGAATTCAGCCCTTTTAGAAAGAATCGGCTTCCATATACTATGGCATTATGGCATCTGCTGTAAAGCATAATATTGGATTGGACTCTAAACCCTGTATAGATTCTGCAGCAAAGAGGTTCTTATCTGATATGTCTTGGCATGGTTTTACAGACTTCAAGCAAGAATGTGTCACCAGCTAGACAAAACTCTTCGCCACGAATGAAGTTCAATTCACAGACAAAGCCATTGACAACTTTCTAGCTTTTGTTGACCACATGTCATGTAGCGCAGACACATACGTTTCGCTTGGTGGTTCTAATGGTTGTGCCGACCAGTTGACGAATTGGGATGGAACACAAAAAGTGGGATTGGGTGCGGTTCTAAGAAAAAAGCCAAGAGGTTTATCGCTATAGATTTGGATAATAAGTATAAGAACTTACTTTGTTTGAATTTGACAAAGCAAGTTCTTATACTCTAATCAAGGAAGTGTAGAAGCATCTATTTCCAATGGCTTTAATTCATCGAAAGTGCGATTCACAGAATCTAAAAATACGATTCTTTTGACATCAAACATTTTGCAATTATCAACAAAGGATTTTCTTCTCCATAAACATGGTATAGCTTTGCGAGTATTTGTATCATCAAACCCTTTATGGCATTTAACCAAAACATGGTCAGCCATAGGAGTTACTGTAAACAGACCTTTCCATTCAGAGTATCTTGCTGACATTTGTTCTATTAGAGTATTAAGCGATAATGCTATGACTCTTTCACCAGTTCCTGCTTGTTCTGGCTTATTTGTGACAGGTTTTGTTGATGCAAAATTATTATTGTCTTGCTTTATAGCTAAACTGAAAACGATAGATGCAAATTCTGTAAGGTCTTCTTTATCTGCAACCGTAACACCTGTATTGTTGCGCTTTTGTCCTGAGATTTCAACTATCATACATCCACCAAAAGAAGCTTCCAGTGTAAAGTATCTTGTTTGATGATATTTTTTATCAACAACAATTATTCCAGCCTTTGCACTTGATAAGGTAAACGGCTCTGGGAACCGAATTATTATCATATGCTTATCTTGATAGCTTTTGAAATCAGTACCAGAAATCGTCATCTTTTTCCATTTTATGATATTCTTGCTGTCATCGGCAAAGTTCATGAAAGTTGAGACGTTTTCCAATTCTGTCAATGGCATATTTCCAGTGTTGAATGCATTCAGAACTTTTGGAACAATGTCAAATGCTAAAGCATAGTTAGCCCTTTGTCCCTCTAATGGGTCTTTTTTCTTAAAAGGATTCCACATAGTCATTATCGTTTAGTTGCTTTGGACAGGAATAGATATTTGCGAAAAATGTGTACTATCATCCCATTGAGGAATCTCTGTTATGTTAATATCAGGTAAGAGAAAATCCTCTTTGTTAGGATGTTCAGCCAATATTGCCTCGTCACTTATAGTAAGTCTTGAACGTATCTTTTTGAAGAATTTTACTTCGGCATATTCTATGCGGTTGTCTGCTTCAATTGCTTTGATGGCAAGTGACACTATTAGTAACTGTTCTGTTTCATTCAAATCTACAGAAATTAGTTCTTTAAGATAAGATTGCAAGAACATTCCACCTTGCTCATTGATTTCTGTAATCCATGAGTTGAGGTACTTCTCTGAATCAACATCGTGGAAGATGTTGTCTTTTGCGCATAAATCTTTAACCATATCTACTTCCTCTGTAGCAATATCTCCATCACAAGCGATGCAACAGAAAATGGTTTTCAAGTATAATTCTTCTTTTGTCATAACAGTAATTATTTAAACGTTAAAACCTATACGAGGTCTATCATCGGACTTCTTCATTTCTTCGCCATTCATCATAGCTCGAATGCGCTCGTATTTGCGTAATTCATTGTTGCTAAGTGAAGGAGCAGTGTTTGTAATAGCAACTTTCAATAGCTCCATTGTTATTTTGCTATGTTGGCGAAGTGCATTTCGTGACGCATCATTGACTATCAGTTGTATATCAGCTGAGACATAACCTTGGGTCATATCAGCTAATAGATGATAGTCTAATCCAAAATCGTAAGGGCGTTTTTTCAAGTACAACCTGAACAATGCTATTCGAGCTTCTATGTCAGGCACACCAATGTAATACTTTTTATCCAAACGACCCGCGCGCAAAATCGCAGGGTCAATCATATTTGGATAGTTGGTTGCCCCAATAATGAATATGCCTTTTTCTCCAGTTCTATCCATTTGAGCCAACATCTCATTCACTGCACTTCTTGACATTTCATGCACGTTCCCATCATCTCGATTAGGGACAAGTTCATTCATCTCGTCAATGAAAATCACGGTTGGTGCGTTCTCCTCAGCCTCTTTAAACATCTTGGCAATATTCTCTTGCGTAGCATTAACATAACGGCTCTTTAGAGTAGCTGGCGTGATGCACATAAAATTGAATCCGACCTCTTCTGCAAAGTGTTTTGCAAAAAATGTCTTTCCACAACCAGGAGGACCATACAGCAACATCCCATTTGGAATAGTTACACCATAACGATGGTATTCTTCGGGATTGTGGAGAGGTTCGATAACTTCTTCACGCATTTGTTGTTTCAACTCTTCCATTCCGGCAACTGCGGCAAAACCTTCACCTTTCTTTTTGATAGCGGAAGAAACTGGCGTATTGTCGGATTGCTGTTGTGATAAAATCTTACGTTTCGTAGATTGGCGTTCTATCTTTACATCTCCGTCAATAGCCTTTATAAACTCATCTGCACTTTGAAATCTATCTTCGCTATCATAGCTTAAAGATTTTGCTATCACATTCAGCAGTTGGTCGTCAAGTTCATACTTATCCTCTTTTGTGAGTACAAGTTCTTTGTCTCGTTCTGCCAAGATGGAATCAATAACATCTTGCCCACGCTTTCTTGAAAAATCTAAAAACCAAGGCAACTCTCCATAAAGGAGATGGTACATCATCACTCCAACAGAATAGAGGTCTGTCTGAATAGAGCATACTCCAGAAAAACGTTCTGGCGCAAGATAGAATGGATTTAATTCATCCAAGTTTGGCTTAACTGGTGACTGGTTCAAGAATCTTGCATATCCAAAATCTATAAGTTTCAAATCCTGTAATTCTCCAACGAGATTAAGGAAAACGTTTTGTATCGTCACCTCGTTATGAATAACAGGAATTGGCTGTGAATGCAGAAACGACAATGCAGACAATACCGCCTTTGCTATTGTTTTTATCTCATAAACGCTAATTTCATCATCACGGATAATTCTCTGCGACAAAGTTTCTCCGCTTACAAATTCGGTGACGAACCAAGCATATTGACTTCCGTTCATCATCATATTGTCAGAGTCTACATACTGACAAAGATTATGATGGTGCAACTGTTTGGCAATCTCAACCTCTATCACTCGACCATTATCATCAATCTGATTACGATTGAGTTTTGAATAGTTGATGAGTTTCAAGAAGCGAGTCTTGCCACTTGTGTCTTTTACACGATAGGTTTCCGCATAAGCCCCTTGCTTATGCGGAAACGCTACAGTGTATGTACCTATTTTATCGTTCTTCTTGAAATGCATGAAAATTATATTTACTATTTCAACAAACCACCAGCATTGACTGCTTCTTCATTCGGCATAAGATCAATAAGACCACATGCTATCGGGTGAAGTTTGTCAACAGACGGCTGATTGTTAATCTCTTCCAAACCTTTGTTGATAAGTTGGCGAGCTCGTGACGCGTCTTTCCAACGAATTGTTCCAAAACGATTATGGCAATCACGAATAAGTCCCATGCACTGATATACCAAAGTTAAGTGAACAAACAAACTGCTGATTTGATCAAGGATTTCACGTCCAAGTTTAGCATCTTTCACTCGAATGACATTATCTACTTGCCCACGGATTTGATTGACCAATTGAGCAGACTTGTCATTACCTAAGTCGTTTTGTGCTTTCTCCAGTCTGTCAAATTCTTCTCGGAGTTCTCTTTCTACACGTTGCCATTCTGTACTATCGTCAAGTTCCTCTATTTTTCGTAGAACTTCCTTTAAATTTGATTGGGTACGCATAGGGTCGTTACCACTTGAAGCTAATTCTTTTACAGCATCAAGTTCTTTATTCAACTCTTCGACAGAGATACCAGAAGAAAGCAATGCCTCAATACTTCTTTGAGCAGAACCCAATTCTTTGTTTACCCACGAAATAGCATCCTCAGAAGACTCACGTTTGCTTAAGTCAAGTTCTTTTTTTACCGTGAAGTCTACAGATGGGAAATACACCTCCATTGTCATCATTTCTGAGGAATCAACATGCAGAGTGATTTCCACATTGGAATTTTCTGGGATGAGCTGTTCAACGTCATCACCAGTAACAACCACATTAGATATTTGCGTATTTAATGCAGCTGTTTTTCCTTCGGCTTCTAAGCCTGATACTTGATAAACAGGTATAGACAATACGTCAGTAGAAACTCCAGGGCGCAATGCCTGTGTTGTTTTTCTATCAGGCACAACACCTACGGCTGGCAGAGGCTTGTTCTTTTCCAACCCTTTGGCTGGTAAGAATACACCACGCTTCTTGATGTCATTATAAACTGCTATGCCTATATTATAAGGAAGAGGTGCAGCTCCTACTTTGACACCTTGGATAATGGTAAATTCAGAAGGAAAGACCTCAACGGCATTGCCTTGCTGATTGTAAGCCTTTACTTTAAATGTGTTTGGCTTACCTTCAAGCAAGAATGCCTCAATAACATTGCCATTTGCATCTACAGAAATTCGGTCACTTCTCCATGCGCCATCTGCACGTTGCAATTCGATAGATAATTCGTTAGGACTATTGTTTCCTGTCTTTTCCTTGTCGATGCTGATGCTTACCCATTCTGATGATTCGACCGATGTTGATTCATAGCCAACTTGCAGAAACACAATATCCGCCTTTGCTTCCTTTTTAATTTCAGCCTCATTAATATTTGCATCTATTGTAGAAGCATAAAGAGCAGCTCCACGTGCAACTGCGGTCATTGGGTTAATACTGGTATCAACATTTTGCGTAACCTCTTCTTTCAACATATCACGAATTATTGGCGAATAGGTTGGTCCGCCAACAAGTATGAGTGAAGACAAGTCTTTTCCAGTAAGCCCATTTCGTTCTAAAAGATTCTTACAAATGTTGACAGCTTTTTGGTACTGTTCGCCAATAGCGTCAATAAGCTGGTCTTTTGTAATTGTAATTTCAAGGTCAATATCCTCGCCATTGTCATCTTGCCCCAGATTTAAGTTGCGGTCATAAGTGGAATAATCTGCGTTGTCTGCAAATGACAATGCTATTCTCAATTCCTCGGCTGGACCTTTAAGAGCATCCATTAAGGCTTTCTTCTTCCATTCCGTAGTCTCATATGAAGATAGGGCATAATCTTCTTTCAAACTTGGCATAAGAATTTTGTTGACAACAGCTTCATCAAGATTCTTGCCACCAAGGTAGTTGTCACCTTCTGTATCGAACACAGTCAAAATGCCATCTTCGACCTTAACCAAAGCCGCATCAAAAGTTCCACCTCCAAAGTCAAAAACCAACCATTTGCCATCTTTCTTCTCACTTGACAAACCATATGCCATACAAGCAGCTATAGGCTCCTGTAACAATTCACATTGCTTGAAGCCTGCAATACGTGCAGCCTTCATTGTGGCATCTTTTTGTATTGCGGTAAACATGGCTGGCACTGTAATAACCACCGAATTGACCGTTTCATCATTGATAAGGCTTTTCAGTTCTTTCAAGACCTCTGCAGAAAGTTCTTCTGGGGAATAGCTTTCCTTGGGCATATTCTCATTGGAATACTTCTTGTCAGAACCCATTTCACGCTTAAACTCCAAATATCCACACTCTTTTGGAGGCTCATTCTTGCTCAAAGCCGTGATAGCATCTGAATATACAGAATCTTTTGCTTTCATGCCAATACGCAAGGCACGTTCCCCCTTCTTGTTCTTTGAGAAATAGACACAAGAAGGCAATGTGTCCATAAGGTTTTTAGTCTGTTTGATAACAGACTCACCATTCTCCATTCTGGCTATAGCCGAGTTTGTCGTACCAAGGTCTATGCCATAGTCTATTTTGATTCTTGCCATAATTATTGTATTTAGATATTTTGACTTACTACGATTTCGGCAGGTTGTATCATCTTGCCATTATAATTAACCTGCATCTTTATCATTCCTGTGATTATACGCTTACCTTCTGGTAAACTTTCGTCTGGAACGAATCTTGTTTGAAATTGCATACCATCGTTATATTCCTGTCCAAGCAAACTAATGATTTCATAGCCATTAGCACGAACATTGTTTATCATACGGTCTTTTGCTTGAACAAGTTGTTTGTAACCTCTAACGGATTTATCCATTTTTGAAAGGTTAGTCTCTATTCTTGCTATTTCATCCGCAAGTTTTACCACAAGTGAATGGTCTGGCTCTCCTGTAGTTTTGTTTGCTGACGGAACAGAAGCATCAAGTTGCTTTTGAACAATAGCAAGGAGTTGGTTGTCTAATTTTATCGATTCTTCTTGCATTTTAGTTTGGGCTGCTTGTAATGCCTCTTGTGCTCTACGAACATCTCCAATAGTTGATGTCCCTGATTTAATACGCTTCGTCAACCAACATGCTACACCTACTATAATGGCAAGGACAACCATTACGACAATGACTCCATACAAAGTACGAGATTGAAGTTGATCTTGGTTGGTACGAACATTATTATCTGTAGCGTCAATCTTTCCATTTATATTTTCTCTGTCTGTAGATTGTGCTTCTTCTAAAGATTTGCACTTGTCTTGCAAACTGTCAATAGCCAAACGTTGTACTTCATTCTCTTTTACAAGAACTTGCATCTTGCGTTCTGTCACTTTCTGACTCTCAACAAGTTTTCGCAAATTATTATCTGCTTTAACTTGCTTGTTCTGTAAAAATGAACATTTTTCTTCCAACGCCTTAACCTTGTCATTGTCGCTTATCGACTTAGCATTAGCAAACTGACAACCTATAACCGCCAGTATCAAAATTGTAAATATCTTCTTCATATTATCATTGATTAAACAATCCACACCCTATTAATACTAATACACCTGCTATGCAGAATCCCGCAGCAAAATCTCCATCGTTTGCAGCACAAATAGCACCAGCAATACAGCCAAGAACTATCCATACAATAAAAGCGATCAAACAACCATTATTGGAAGAAGAATTAGAACTTGACGAACTATAACTGTTTGTTGATGTTGTCTGTCTATTCGCAGATGCACTATTTGTTGTTGATGCATAGGAGCGTGCTGTAGAAGTAGTTTTCCTCTGAGTTGGTCGTGAGGATGATGAACTTGGCGTATAAGTAGATGTAGAAACACCCAGTTGTTCACACAGTCCTTTTAGTATTGAGCGATTTTCGCTATATCTACCACTCTTGTAATCGGCTTCCATATCAAAGCCATCCATTATTCTCGTGGCTTTCCATGCTTCTTCCAATACAGATTTTACATGAGTTATTCCAAGTATTGCTGCCAAAGTTGCGTTTGGATCATCTTTATCTGCACTAAATATAGATTGTGCTTCATTGACCTCTGCAATGATATTGCTTAATGCATTTCCTACTACTTGTGTTGAAATTTTAAGATAATAGGAATTAGATACGCCAAGTTTGCGCTTTATAGACTGAATATGCGGTTTCGTATTATTTAACAACGTAACTGCATGGCAGATCTTATCTGGTAACAAGCAGTATTTACGCAATTCCTCATGAATAGCTCTATCTTCCACAAAAACTTCAGACGGAGGTAAATTGTCAATAATCCTTTGAAGAATATCAACATTCTCTTTACATCTATCTTTAGCCATTTGTCCTACAACAATGCTTTTTGCATATTTCTGCAAGCTCATGGCTTTGTGCGCAGCATCAGGCTCTTCAGAATCATTAAAGTAGTCAATTCCGCATTGCAGAATTTCAAGTCCCAGCTTATCTGCAATCATTTGGTATTGCAAATCTTTCGTGGAGAGAAAACCTTTTAATTGCAAGATGGCATTCCTTGTATTTCTCCTTAATGCCTCTCCTGCATTTAGCCTTGCGTTTGAACCTTTTCCTTTGGTTTTTTGAGCAATGTTGATTGCCTCTTGTATGCTATCAACAAGAGGCTTAACAGCTTTTTCTCCTATATGTTCTTTCCATGAGCTATTGGTAATGAAAGGCAAAAGTTTGCTTGCGCCTATTTCATCACAAAGTATATCAAGAAATGAAAAAGCCAAGTTTGATACATCAAAATTTCCACCTGTTCCAATTATTGTAGATACAAATTGGTTAAGGTATTGTGTGTTCCCATACAGAACTTCGGCACACATTATGGCAGAGTCGTATCTATTGCGTATTAAAGCACACACGATACGATTCTGTAAAGCCGATAAACATTCTCTTTTTTGCCATATTTCCTCAGCTTTATCTATTTCTCCTGCGAAAAGATGATTAAAAGCCACTTCATCTAATGGAGTCGTTTTTAGAAACCAAAACTGAGCATACAATATTTGATCTTTTGGCAAAGTTAGTTTTGCTTCAGCATCTGCTACTGAAGCTTCTGTACGATTAATGGATGAAAGATATTGTGGCACATCTAAAGGAAAAGAAACGGACTTGCCCACCTTCAAAAACGCTTTCATGCGATTGTGATTAGCCAGTCTTTCCTTTGTAGGAGAGTTTGAATAGACTCCTAACTGACGATATGGATTGTTTTGTAGTATATTCATTCTAATTCCGTAAACAATAAAGCCAACCGACTCCCTTGTTGACGAAATTCACTCACTAATACATACGAAAAAGCGCGGAGCCTGTTCTGTCACTCGTTCCACGTGTAGAGGCTCTGGCATCGCCCAATTTGTCGAAACGAGCAACGCCGAAAGCCCCACGCCAGTGTAAGTATATAGAAAGCACTCTTGACAACGAACAAAAGAATCGTCCGAAGGCAATGAGGGCTGTATATAATACACCTCATGAGGCGTTCTGCATTGCTTTGTTTTTGACAAATTGTGTCGTGAACTGCCAGATTCCTACACGTCAAAACCAAAGCGTACAAAAACGCCTTTACCATATGTATGTCTGCCCAACCTCTGCCCATCGGGGCTTCCGGTATGGGTATAGACGTTACAAAGATAACACTTTTACCTTGAAAACCGCTTTGTTTGGCTGGCAAAGTATGATTTTAAGGACCGATTTAACATTATTAAATATAAATATGTCAAAGAAATCCACTTTGGGTGATTTTTCTCGCAAAAAAGTTTGTATTATCAATGATTATTCGTATCTTTGCAGCACGAGAACCCGCCAAGCCTCTCAACGATGCTCAAATGTGCGGGTCGTTTTTGTTTTTATAGGTATATGGCAACAAAAATTCCGTTCATAAAAACATATTCCACACCCCAAGAGTTAGTACAACTACTCAAAACAAGAGGTATGGAAATAACCGATGAAGAAAAGGCTCAGCATTATCTTTCCCACATCGGTTACTATCGTTTGTCTGCCTATATGTACCCATTGCTTTCCATTCCCAAAGAGCAACATTTATTCAAGCAAGGAGTATCTTTCGGTAAGGTTATGATGTTGTATCGCTTTGACAAGAAGCTACGCCTACTTTTATTCAATGAAATTGAAAAGATTGAGGTCGCAGTGCGTTGTGCAATCGTGAACTTTGGAACGGAAATGACAGGCAACCCTTTTTGGATGACTGATGCCAACAATTTCTCAAATCCGTCCAAGTTCAATCGCTCTATACGTCTTATAGAAGATGAACTGAACCATACAAAAGAGGATTTCATCAACCATTTCAAAGAGACATATACTAATCAGTATCCACCTTCATGGATGCTGACCGAGATATTGCCATTTGGTGTAATCACTAATATTTATTCTAACATCAAGAATAAGAAGATAAAGAAGCGTATCGCACAGTCATTTGGCTTGCAAGTTGCACCTTTTGAATCTTGGCTTACCGTTATCACTGTAACAAGAAACTCATGTTGTCATCATGCACGTGTATGGAATAGGGTATTCTCTATTCGTGCTACCATGCCTATCAGAATGTCACGTCCTTGGATTACCTTGCAAACGGATCCTTTGAAAGTGTACTTTGACATGTGCATCATCAAGTACTTCCTCGACATCATATCTCCAAATAACGATATGCTTGATAAGGTGAACAGACTTTTTGCTACGTTTCCAGAAATAGATAAAGCTGCCCTTGGTTTTCCTTCTGGTTGGGAAAATGAACCACTGTGGCAATAAAGGCATATGGAGCTACTACAAACCACCCCACATCACCCACATTTTTTGTAAATTCGGTGTGACAGAAGGTTAAAAACGTTAAATCTTCACCTTTTCGTATCTAAACAGAATCCATATTGTCACTTTTCT
>ERZ869983.692-NODE-692-length-10760-cov-10.276046_pt1 | contig 10760 bp, 5 predicted proteins | sample MGYA00521106_ERZ869983 | MGnify/ENA primary metagenome ERZ869983 (study PRJEB32232, sample SAMN07284972) | human gut metagenome | biome: human-associated habitat; material: feces | host: Homo sapiens | place: Tanzania | collected 2014-04-05 ...
TATGGAGTTAAGCAGTAAATGAGGCATTTATGAGAGATTTGATGTTTTTTACAGGAATACCTCAGTTCCTCAGAACTCAGTTCCTCAGTTTTTCTCTGACCCTTCACTTTTCTCTTTATTTAGAAGTTTATTATATATATAAATATATATAATAATATATAATATATAACAAATTAAAACAATATTGATCCATAAGCGTTATATACCCCCTAGGAAAAAACTGAGGAACTGAGTTATTGAGGAACTGAGTCAATAATAGGGAGTTTGAATCTTACTCTTGATTCTGTTGAATATGTGCTGGTATTAAAAGTTAAGTATCAGATTATCAGATGTATAATATACTTGACGCCCTGAAATAGGGCGTCAAGTGTTTATTGTGATACCATACGTTGTGAAACACAACGTATGGGTATGAAAAGGAGTTTCGTTACATTGAACTTTCAAATCGTAACTTGATGAAATCTGGCTGATTCTACATCTCAACCACTACTTCATGCTTGCCTTCAGCGCACGGAATGATGGTGCCTGAGATAGGAGTGCCATCCACTGTAATCTGTTTCACGCCCTTCTGGTTTCCGCTAGGATTCTTTACTGTGATATGGTATTCGCCACCACGGAACTTGCGGGTTACCTCATACTCCTTAGCGGTGCTTGGGAGACAAGGATCGATGAGCAAACCTTCATAATCAGGCTTGATGCCGAGGATGAATTCCGATACCGTATACCACATCCATGCCGCTGTACCGGTAAGCCAGGAGTTCTTTCCTTCGCCCGGTTTGGCTGCATCCTTACCGGCTACCATCTGGCAGTTTACGTAAGGCTCTACCTTGTGAAGTGTCTGATATTTTTCCTCTACATAGCTAGGCAGAATCTTGGTATAATGGCTCCAGGCATCGTTGCCTCGGCCGGCTACAGTCTCTCCGATGATGACCCAAGGATTGTTGTGGCAGAAGATACCGGCATTCTCCTTGTAGCCTTCAGGATAAGAAGAAATCTCACCCATTTCTACATGATAGGTAGTGTAGGCTGGGTTGTTCAGCACCAGTCCGTGCTCGCATTCCAGTCGTTTCTTGCTGCTGTCCAGTGCTTTATCGCAGAGTCCTTCTTCCAGACCGATACCTGCCATCGTACACCAACCCTGGCTCTCGATGAAGATTTTGCCTTCCTCGTTCTCATCACTACCAATCTTGTTGCCGAAGAAATCGTAAGCGCGGAGGAACCATTCTCCGTCCCATCCATGCTGCTTCACAGCCTCGTTCATCTCATCTACAGCCTGCTGCATGCGCTCGGCTTCTGTCAAATAATCTTCCTCTGCAAGACCGGCTATTTCGCCCTCCTTGCTTTCCATAGCTTCCTTGGCAAGCTGCTTGCACAGAGCCACATAATCCTTGCCGGTAACCACGAACAGACCGGCTATCATCAGACTCTCTGCCTTGCTTCCTTCGCCCTTGTTTTCGGTGGTCTGGAAACTCTCGTTAGGGTCCCAGGAGAAGCAGTTCAGGTTCAGACAGTCGTTCCAGTCGGCTCTTCCGATGAGTGGCAACTTGTGTGGACCCAGGTTGTTGATAACATGGTTCATCGAAATCTTGAGGTGCTCGAAGAGGCTTACTTCTGTGCCCGGCTGGTTGTCGAAAGGCACCTGTTCAGCGAGGATAGAGAAGTCGCCCGTCTCCTTGATATATGCCACGGTACCGAAGATGAGCCAGCATGGGTCGTCGTTGAAACCGCCACCGATGTCGTTGTTGCCGCGCTTGGTGAGTGGCTGGTACTGGTGATAGCAACCGCCGTCAGGGAACTGGGTGCTGGCGATGTCGATGATGCGCTGGCGGGCACGAGTAGGAATCTGATGAACGAAGCCTACGAGGTCCTGGTTGGAATCGCGGAAGCCCATGCCTCGACCGATGCCGCTCTCGAAGAAACTAGCCGAACGCGACATGCAGAAGGTGATCATGCACTGATACTGGTTCCAGATGTTCACCATACGGTCTAACTTATCGTTGCCGCTCTTCACGGTGAAGATGTTCAGCAGGTTATCCCAGTACTGGTTGAGTTCTGCGAAGGCAGCATCCACCTTTTCGGTGGTATCAAACTTGGCGATAAGCTGATGAGCCTTCTCCTTGTTGATTACCTTCTTGGCGCTGAACTTCTTGTCCTGCTCGTTCTCCACATAGCCCAGGAGGAAGATGAGGTCGCGGCTCTCGCCTGGCTGCAGGGTTACCTCTATATAATGAGATGCGATAGGGCTCCAGCCGTGGGCAAAGCTGTTGCGTGGCTTGCCTTCCATCACAGCCTCAGGTTCGGCAAACTCGTTGTAGAGTCCGATGAAGCTCTCGCGGTCGGTATCGTAGCCCTGAATCTCGGTATTCACAGTGTAGAAAGCATAGTGGTTGCGGCGCTCGCGGTATTCGGTCTTGTGATAGATGGTAGACCCCTCTACCTCCACCTCGCCCGTAGAGAAGTTGCGCTGGAAGTTCTCCATATCGGTAGCAGCATTCCAGAGGCACCATTCTGCAAAGGAGAACACCTTGAGAGTCTTCACCTCCTCAGTCTGGTTCTTCAGCGTCATCTTCTGCACCTCAGCCCATGTATGGAGCGGAACAAAGAAGAGCACACTTGCCTCCACGCCGTTCTTGCTGCCCGTGATGCGGGTATAGTTCATGCCGTGGCGGCACTCGTAAGAGTCGAGCGGTGTCTTGCAAGGTTTCCATCCCGGGTTCCATACGGTATCGCCATCCTTGATGTAGAAATAGCGACCGCCGTTATCCATCGGCACACCGTTGTAGCGATAACGGGTGATGCGACGGAACTTGGCATCCTTGTAGAAGGAATAACCACCTGCTGTGTTTGAGATGAGCGAGAAGAAATCCTCGTTACCCAAATAATTGATCCAAGGCCATGGGGTCTTTGGGTCAGTAATCACGTATTCGCGATTGGCGTCATCAAAATGACCATACTTTTTTTCTGCCATTGTTTTTTTAATGTTTATTTCTAGGTAAAATATATTATTTTCGTGCAAAGATAGTAAAAAGTTTCAGTTTCGGGGTTAGAAAACAGTTTTTTTTTGTATTTTTGCAATGAAAAGTTTGATGATTATCATCATTCTATTAACATTTTATACAGTTGGCTTATGAAAAGAAACATTTTATCACTTCTGGTAGCCCTCTTTGCTACGATGCAGGTAGCGGCTCAGACATACGACAACTTGTGGAAGCAAGCTGAAATCAATGCTCAGAAGGACCAGCCTAAGAGCGAAATCGCGGTGATGAAGAAAATCATCGCCAGGGCTTCTGCGGCTAAAGACTACGGACAGCTGCTGGCGGCTGAGACAAGACAGATGATACTCTGGAAAGAGATTTCTGCTGATTCGCTGACGCCGAACGTAAAGCGGATGGAAGCGGAGGTGCTGAAGGTGAACGATCCTGCATTGAAGGCGGTGAGATATGCCGTGCTGGGCAAGGTGTATCATGACAATACTTACGGAATTGATGTGGATGATGCTACCCAGGAACAGAGGGAGGATGCTTCTTACTATCAGAGCCAGCGGGAGGTGAACTTAAAGAAGAGTGAGGAGTACTTCAAGAAGGCCCTGGAACAGCCTGAACTCCTTGCCAAGCATGCTTCTGCTGACTATGTTCCATTGACGCTGAAGGGCGTGGATGGCAGTTCCTTTAACAACGATCTGCTGCATCTCATCGGTTTCGAGGCAGACAGCAAGGAGGCATATCTGCTGTTGTACACCTATTATAATAAGGTGGGCAATAGGGGAGCGGCATGTCTATGTGCCTACAAACTCATCGAGAAATACCGTCAGGACGACGTGAGAGAGGTAAGAAAGTCGAAGTATCTGCAGACAATCGATTCGCTCATCCAGGTTTATCAGGACATTCCGGAGGCAGGTGAACTTGCTGTGGAGCACTTCCGCTTCATGGAGGGGGCTACCGATGCCAAGCCACAGGATAAGCTCAACTATATCAACTATGCGCTGAGTCGCTGGGGAGGATGGTCGAGAATGAACGAACTGAGAAATGCACAGAAGCGACTCACCGAACCGATGTTCCGGGTGAAGAATATGCCGCAGGTGTTGCGACCAGGAGAGAAGGCGTGGGTGCATCTGAACGTGCGCAATCTGCAGAACCTGAAAATCAGCATTTCCCGCCTCAATATTACGGCAGATAACGATTATAATGCGCAGGATGAGGCTACCTACAAGATGCTCCTGAAGAAGACTACGAAGCTGCATCAGAAGGATTTCAGCCGCAACTACTACGGTCGGCCGGATTATGAAACGGTGAAGGATTCCATCGAAATCGGTGGCAATCTGCCGCTGGGTGCCTATCTGATGGAGGTGACTTCGGATAATACCGGCATCGCTCCGCAGCGAGAACTCTTCTATGTGAGCAATCTGGCGGTGATGATCCAGCAGTTGCCTGATGATAAGCATCGCTATGTAGTGGTGAATGCTACCGACGGACAGCCTATCGCCGGGGCGAAGATTGAACTCTATGACCAGTGGTATGGTTTCAAGACGAAGAAGGACAAACGAACGGTTCATGCCCGCTTGACGACCGATGAGAACGGAGAGGCTTACTTCAAGAATGTGGATGGATACGTCTTGATTTCCACCAACAGCGACAAGTTTACGCCAGCCAAATACATCTATCTTTCTCGTGACCGCTATTATGAGAAGAAGGATGATAAGATTGAATATCAGCTGTTTACCGATCGTGCCATCTATCGTCCGGGACAGCAGGTGCATGCCACAGCCGTTTCTCATATCGTGAAGAAGGGCTTGGATGCCAGCGTGCCGGGCAAGAGCAAGGAACTGAAGTTTATCCTGAGAGATGCTGAATGGAAGCAGGTGGCTGAGCAGAAGGCTACGACCGATGAATATGGTACGGCTTCGGTTGATTTCGAACTGCCGAAGGAGGGAAAGACGGGAATGTTTTCTATCTCCGTGAATGGTACGGCAACAGAATATGTCAGAGTAGAGGAATACAAGCGTCCTACCTTCGAGATTACTTTCCCGAAGGTGAACGAGCGATATACCTGGGGCGACACCGTGGTGGTGAAAGCTTCAGTCAAGACCTATGCCGGTGTGCCTGTGCAGGGTGCAAAGGTGGAGTATCAGGTGACCCGCAGAAACCAGCTTTGGTGGTGGGGCGCAGGCTCTGCCGGACAGTTGGTGAAGACCGACAGTTGCGTGACTCGTGAGGACGGAACCTTCGATGTGGAAATTCCGCTGGAGGCTTCCTTGTCTGGGAAAGACGAGGCTGATATGAGCGATTTCATGCGCATCGCCCGTTTCTTCAACTTCGAGGTCTCAGCCATCGTTACCGACATCAGCGGCGAGAGCCACGAGGGCGTGATGAGTCTGCCTCTGGGCACCAAACCAACCATCCTCACGGTGAATCTTCCTAAGCGTATCGAGGCAGACAGTCTGAAGACGGTGACCTTCGCTTACCGCAATGCCAGTGGTATGCCGATTTCGAGCAGGTTGAAATATCGCATTGATAAGGGCGAATGGAAGGATGCCGAGGCGAATGCGCCGGTTTCTATCAAGGAATATGCTTCTTCCTCTGCCTCTTCTTCCCTCGTTTGGAAATCTGGCGTTCATCAGTTGGAGGCAATCTGCGGACAGGACACCCTGCAGCAGAAGTTCACGCTCTTCAGTATGAAGGATACCCATCCGGTGGAGCCAACTACCGAATGGTATTATCAGACGGCGAAGACCTTCCCTCGTGATGGCAAGCCAGTCTATATCCAGGTGGGCTCTTCGGAGAACGGAGCGCACATCGTATATTCCATCATTGCCGGCAACAAACTGCTGGAGAAGGGCGCCTGGGAGTTGGGCGACAGCATCGTGACTCTGCCTTTCACCTACAAGGAGGAATATGCGTCGGGCATCGTACTGAACTATAGTTTCGTGAAGCAAGGCAAGTGCTATACCCGAATGATGAGCATCGCCCGTCCTTTGCCTGAGAAAAAACTGAATATCGCCTGGAAGACCTTCCGCAACCGTCTGACCCCTGGACAGAAGGAGGAGTGGACGCTGAAGATTACCACCCCTGACGGCAAGCCAGCCAAGGCGCAGCTGATGAGCGTGCTCTATGACAAGTCGCTCGACCAGATAGCCCCGCATTCCTGGAATTTCTCCCTGGGCTTCTATCAGAGTTTGCCAAACTGCTACTGGAAGCACAACCTCACTTTCCGTTCATTTTACTTGAATGGCGTTTATCCTACCAAGTATTATGACGAGAAGCAATTGGATGTGGATAAGTTTGATGGCAAATTCTTTAGCTATTATGCTTATATGCAAGCGGTGGAACTGAGCAAGTTGGAACGTTCTTCTGGCAGAACCGTTGAGGCTGTTCGTGTACAGAAAGACGAGCTGGTTCGAGAAGAAGCGAAAGTCATCAGGATTCGCGGCTCTAAAATGACCCGTGTCGGAGCGGCTGCTCCATCTGCCAACAAGGTTTTTGATGTAGTAGAGGAGATGCCGCAGTTTGCTGGCGGTTCAGGCTCAGATGCAGGACAGTACCTCGACAAGGTACAGGTGCGTGAAAACCTGAACGAGACCGCCTTCTTCTATCCTGCCCTGGAGAGCGACAACCAGGGCAATGTGGCTATCAACTTCACCCTGCCAGAAAGCGTGACTACCTGGAAGTTCATGGGTCTGGCTCATGACAAGGAGATGCGCAATGGTTTGCTGGTGGATGAGGCTGTGGCTCAGAAGACCGTGATGGTGCAGCCTAATATGCCTCGCTTCCTTCGTGAGGGCGACAAGGCTATCATCGTGGTGAAACTCTTCAATACTTCCGACAAGAAGGTGAGCGGCAACGCCCGTATGCAGATTCTCGACCCGGAGACCAACAAGGTGGTTTGGCAGAAGACGCAGAACTACAGCATCGATGCCGAGGGCTCTGCTACCATCTCCTTTGATGTCCAGGGACTGAAAGAAGGCGTATATATTAATAAGGTGGTGGCTGCCGGAAATGGTTACAGCGATGGTGAGCAGCACTATCTCCCGGTTTTGAGCAACCGCGAACTCGTGGTGAACACCCTGCCTATCACCCTGCATCAGAAGGGCGAGCAGAACTTCGACCTGAGCAAACTCTTCCTGAACAAGGAGGGCAAGCAGGCGAAGGGCGCTGAAGAGGCAAAGGTAACCATCGAGTACACCAACAATCCTAGTTGGCTGATGGTGAAGGCGCTGCCAGCTATCAGTAATCCGGATGAGGAGAACGCCATCTCGCTGATGTCTGCCATCTATGCCAATACCATCACCACCCATATCCAGAAGACTCTCTCTTTGGATAATCATTCTCAGAAGAATCTCTCTCAGGAGAGCATCCGTCTGCAGAATCAGGTGGAGAAGCTGAAGAAGTTGCAGAACCCTAACGGTTCCTTCTCCTGGTGGAAGGGCATGAAGGGCAGCCGGTATATGACAACGTCGGTAGCCGAAATGATGGTTCGATTGAATGCCATCGCAGGTGTGCAGAAATCCACCGCCCGGATGCTGACTTCCGCCATCGATTATCTCTCCTGGCAGACAGCACAGGAAGTAAAAGAAATGAAGAAGCAGGAGGAGAAAAAGCAGAAGGTGAATCCTAGCGAACAGGCGCTGCATTATCTCTACATCCTTTCGATGGATGGCAGAAAGATGAAGCAGAATCTGGAAGCTGACAAGGCTTATCTCCTGGAAAAGATGTCGAAGATGACCGGTGATTTCTCCATCTATGGCAAGGCGCGTGCTGCCGTGGTACTCGCCAGAAATAGCCAGCAGAATGCTGCTTACCGCGAGAAGGCTGGCGAATATCTGCAGAGCGTGAACGAATATGCCGTTTACCGCGAGGAGATGGGCCGCTACTACGATACCCGCAAGGCACTCTACAGCTGGAGAAACTATAAGATACCAACCCAGGTATCCGTGATAGAGGCGCTGCAGATGCTGAAGCCGAACGACAAGCAGACCATCGAGGAACTGCAGCGCTGGCTCCTGATGTCGAAACGTACCCAGGTTTGGGATACGCCGGTGAACACCGTGGATGCTGTTTACGCCTTTATGAAGGGCAATGAGAGCAACTGGAGCAGGAAGGCTGAGAATGCCGTTCTGAAACTGGATGGCAAGCTGCTGCCGATGCCGCAGGATTCCACTACCTTGGGCTATGTGAAGACCGAAAAGACGGGCAAGGCATCTAAGCTGAGCATCGACAAGAAGAGCGATTATACCAGTTGGGGTGCTGTCTATGCAGAGTTCAAACAGCCAATCAGCGAAATAGGTTCTATGGAGTCGGGCATCAAGGTGCGACGTGTCATCGTTCCTGCCGAATCTGAGGGCAAGGGCAAGGCGCAGGCGAAGGTAGGCGAGAAGGTGAAGGTAACGCTCATCATCACCGCCGACCGCGACTACGACTTCGTGCAGATTACGGATAAGCGTGCGGCATGTCTGGAACCGGTCAACCAGTTGAGCGGTTATCAATGGGGTATGGGCTGCTATGTTTCTCCAAGAGATCATGCAACAAATTTCTATTTTGATCGTTTATCTAAAGGTAAGCATGTGGTAGAAATGGAATACTACGTTGATAGAAAGGGCGACTACCAGAGCGGAACTTGCACCGCTGAGTGTACCTACAGTCCTGAGTTTGGCGGTCGTACAGAAGCGTATGAATTGAAAGTTAACAAATAATAGTTAATAGTTTACAGATAATAGATTGATAATTTAAAATAGAATAGTATGAAACGGATGAATATATGGATGCTCTCAGCGCTGTTGGCGCTGCCTGCATCAGCACAGAAGATTACAACCCAGCACGAGGTGGTAGACTGCGGACAGGTGGTGTTCCGCAAGCCTGTAACTGCCGAATTCGTGCTGAAGAATGACGGCCGCAAGCCTCTGATTATCAACAATGTGTTGAAAAGCTGCGGCTGTACGGAGGTAGAATATCCGAAGACGAGCGTTGCTGCCGGCGAAAGTTTCGTCATCAAGGCAGTATATGATGCCAAGCAGATGGGTACTTTCACCAAGCAGGTCTGCCTCTATACCAATGCGGATGAAGAGCCGTTTATCCTCTCTATGAGGGGAAGGGTAGTGGGCAGCGTAGTGGATTTCGCGGGTCCTTACGATGAGATGCTGGGTGCCATCAAGAGTGATGCCCAGGAGGTGGAGTTTGATGACGTGAACCGTGGCGACCGTCCGGTTCAGCGTATCCATATCTTCAATCCTACCGACGAAGTGATGGAACCGGTAGTGATGCATCTTCCTGACTATCTTCATGCTTTCGTATCGCCTTCCAAGGTGGCTCCGCGTCATTCTGCCGAAATCAGTTTTGTGCTCGATTCCAAGAAATTGCGCGACCTGGGCTTGAACCAGACCTCAGTTTATCTCGGTGAGCGTCCTGGCGATAAGATTGCGCCAGAGAAGGAAATCGTGGTATCAGCCGTTCTTCTTCCTGGTTTCGATAACATGACTCCAGCCAGGAAGGCACTGGCTCCGAAGATGGAGATGTCTACCACCGATCTCAATCTGGGTAGCTTCAATGGAAAGAAGAAACTGAAGGGCGAGATTCTGATTACCAACAAGGGTAAGTCTGAACTGGATATCCGCAGCATGCAGATGTTTACGATGGGCTTGCAGGTGAACCTGAAGAAGAGTAAGATTCTGCCGGGAGAGACCGTTAAGATGAAGGTGACGGCTGTGGCTGCCGACTTGAAGAAATCGCGTGTCAGACACCCTCGTATCCTCATGATTACGAATGATCCTGACCATGCTAAGGTGGTGGTGAAGATTAATGTACAATAAATTTTTAAAAAGGTGCAGATAGAAATAGATAACGGCAGTGGGTTCTGCTTTGGCGTAACCACTGCCATCAAGAAAGCTGAAGAGGAGTTGGCTAAGGGCGGTAAACTTTACTGCCTGGGCGATATTGTGCATAACGGTATGGAGGTGGAGCGCCTGCATGAAGCGGGACTCATCACGATAGACCATGAGCAGATGGAGGAACTGCAGGGCGTAAAGGTCTTGCTCCGTGCTCATGGTGAACCGCCTGAGACTTATGCCCTTGCCGAGCGGAACAACATCGAAATCATCGATGCTACCTGTCCTGTGGTGCTCCAGTTGCAGCGCCGCATCAAGAAGCAGTATGTTAACAATCCGGAGGCACAGATTGTGATTTTTGGTAAGAACGGTCATGCTGAGGTGCTCGGACTGGTGGGACAGACGGAGAGTCATGCCATTGTGGTAGAGAAGTTTGAGGATGTGAAGCAGTTGAAGGAAACCGGTCAGCTGGATTTCTCTAAAGATATCTATCTTTACTCCCAGACTACCAAGAGCCTCGATGAGTTTCACCGCATCATCGAATACTGCCAGGAGCATATTGTTGAGGGTGCTGTCTTCAAGAGTTTCGATACCATCTGCCGTCAGGTGGCTAACCGCATGCCTAACATCGCTGCCTTTGCCAGCAAGCATGATGTCATCCTCTTTGTAAGTGGCAGAAAGAGTTCGAACGGTAAGGTGCTTTTCAAGGAATGCAAGAGCGTGAATGCCAACAGCTACCAGATAGAAAGTGCCGACGAAATAGATATGAACTGGTTCAAGGATGTGGAAACGGTAGGTATCTGTGGCGCTACCAGTACGCCGAAGTGGCTGATGGAAGAGTGCAAGGATAAGATTATCAAGGATAGTATTATTGTTGATTGAAAAACTTAATATGTTGTTTTTTAATTAGTTAACCCATTTGACGTTGTGTTTTACAACGTCAAAT
>ERZ869983.693-NODE-693-length-10757-cov-4.265543_pt1 | contig 10757 bp, 11 predicted proteins | sample MGYA00521106_ERZ869983 | MGnify/ENA primary metagenome ERZ869983 (study PRJEB32232, sample SAMN07284972) | human gut metagenome | biome: human-associated habitat; material: feces | host: Homo sapiens | place: Tanzania | collected 2014-04-05 ...
TATACTCAAAATTCAAAAAATACACAAAAAAAGGCTGAATTTCAGTAAATTTGGAATTACTAAATTCAACCTCGTTGTATTTACTATTTCTCAATGGGATTTAGTTTTACAATTGAGCTCTGCAATCAAATCACATAGATTTTTATAGGCTTTTTGAAAGGATTCTAGGTTTAATTTTTCTTCTGGAGTGTGACAACCTTCGGCAATAGGTCCGTATGTAATGATATCTAGATCTGGTAGTAATCCTTTTAGAATACCTGTTTCCATACCTCCGTGGGATGCTTCGGTTTCCATTTCTACGCCTTGTCTTTTTAAGATTTCTTTTAGTTTATCTCTTAATGGACTGTTCGCTTCATAGTTCCATCCACAGAAGTTTGTATCTTCATGTTCATATGCATGACATAACTGTGCAATCATGTTGATCTTGTTGCCTAATTCATCTTTCATAGATTCTAATGGAGAACGAATGCAGAAAGCACATTTCACAACATTGTCTTCTGTTCTTAATTTACCTAAGTTAAGGGAAGCGAGTGTTAATCCTTCAATAGCCATAGATTTATGCTGCAAACCATTTGGTAATAAATAGTATAGTGTAATTAGTTCATTTGTATCTTTTAAAGTAAAGGCTTTAGTAGCTTTGTCTGTTTCTTCTAATTGAATGTCAAGTTTACTATCACTGAATTCAAATTCTGTTTTTAAATCGGCTGTGATTTGATCAATATTTGGCTTGATGTCTGAAATGAAAGTTGCCTCTGCTTCTCTAGGAATCGCATTCTCTTTTAGACCACCATTTACGGATACGATTTGAATATCTTTTAATGTTTGTAGAACTCGAAATAAGATTTTGATTGAGTTACCCTTTTCTTGATCAATACAAGCACCTGAATGACCACCATCTAATCCTTTTACTGTAAGTTTATAGGTTGGTTTATTTGCTTCTTCAAAAGTGCATGTTTTATCGACATAGGCATAGCGACCACCACTTGTTGTAGTGCAAGTGCTAACTTCACCACCACCATCTAGACCAATCATCTTTTTGGCATTGAAGTATTCCTTCTTTAGATTGATAGATCCTAATAGACCCACTTCTTCTTGTACAGTAAATACACATTCTAGATTTGGATGTTTTAGAGTATCATCACTTAAAATGGCCAACATGTAGCTAACGCCAAATCCATCATCGGCACCTAATGTTGTTCCTTTCGCTTTTAACCAGCCATCTTCAACATATAAATTTAAAGCATCGGTTTCAAAGTCAAAATCAACATCATTGTTTTTTTCACAAACCATATCCATATGCGCCTGCAACATCACTGTATCGTGATCTTCGTAGCCTGGTGTAGCCTTTTTATAAATAATCACATTATTCATATTATCACGAACATATTTAAAATCATGTTCCTTCGCAAAATTTTCTACATAGTCTGCGATTTTTTCTTCATGAAAAGATCCATGAGGAATTTTTGAGATTTCTTCAAAATATTTGAAGATCGCAACATTTTCATCTAATACACGCATTGTTTGTACCTCCACTTGATTAACAATAAGTATAATCAAAAAAATGAGAGACGCAAGTCTCTCACTATTGAATATTGATATATCTTGTTTCTTCTTCACGCTTTACAGGTTTTGTAGGCAATAAGATGAATAATTCACCATTCTCAAAACGAGCTTTGATATCTTCTTGTTTGTAGCCTTCACCAATATAGAAAGAACGAGAATAAGTTCCAGTAAATCTTTCTTGACGAAGCACACGCGTATCTTCTTTGTTGATATTACGAGTCGCTGTGATCTTTAGATATCCATCTTTTAATTCAATTTGAATATTTTCTTTTTGAATACCACAAACCTCCATACAGATTTGATAATATCCATCTTTTTCATAAATGTCTGTTCTTAATACAGTATTTGTATCTTGTTTTTTAGTATCATTGAAAAAGTCATCAAAATAATTAGGGTAATAGCGCATATTGAATCCTCCTTAGCACTTATTTCTTTTAACTGCTAATATCATAGTACAAATGATTGGCACAGTCAAGAGGTGAGTGCTAATTATTTCGTCGTTTGTTTCTAGTACACTTTTCAGCATCAATAGCTAAGACAAACATAAGTGCATCCAATGCATTTTCTGGATCTTTAACATCAATCACATAGGTATCTGTTAGGTTAAATATTTCTTTACTAATAATAGCTACAGGCATATAGTTCGCATCAAGAATTGTGTAATTCCATTCAGTAAGAGTCCCGTCAATATGCCATCCATTATAGTCGATGTTGTAATGTGGAGTAAAGAATGATAATTCTTTTGATAGGCATCCTATGTATGCATTATTTTTATAGATTTCAAATTTTGGAAGAAGAGTCAGTACTTTTTCTAAAACAGTACCTACTTCATTACCACTTCTGTCATAAATTACGAGCTTATGTCCCCAAGAAAGCCTTCCTTCAACTTGATATATGATTTGACCATCTTCGTTGTATATATCATAGCTGTCAAACCAGGAGAAGAATCTTTGTTTAAATATTAATTTCATAGTATCACCATAAAAATTATATCATGAGAAAGAATAAAACATTTAAGGTTCGTTTAAGCTTTCCATCGTATACTCCAAACGAAATAGGCGGTTCTAATAGATTATACTTTTCATGCCCTTATGATAATCAGCTGTCTATTTCTTTTTTTGTGCACATTTTTGAACAAATGTTAAAAATTAAGAAAATTTAAGGAAATCTTAAGAAAAACGTAATAAAATGTTACCGAGGTGAATTTTTTATGAAGAAAAAGCTCGGGAACATATTGATATTTATATTAGTGATTGGCTTAAGTATTGGCTATGGCATTTATAAAGATGACAAGTCTAAAGTGACAATCAATGATATTTATACTACAGAGTTTCAAGAACAAGCATTATCAAACTTAGAAAATGAAAAGGGAAATGGAAATTATACACTTCAAAATATATTTATGAAATACAATCCTTTTTCAACCAATACACAATCGATGTATGTTTATTTTAATACATCGAAAGCTGCCAAAATAACATATATTGTAAGTTGTGCAGACTATGCAGACTTTACGGCTACGGCATATCAGGCTAAGACGTATCAAAAGGAACATGAATTTCAATTGATTGGGTTGATTCCAAATTGTACAAATACAATCACTTTTACGGCAACTTATAAGGATGGTACAAGTCAAAGTGTGATGAAAACCTATGATATGGGCTCTTTATTAGGCGATGAGGATATCCAATTGAAAAGAGTGTCTGGTTCTAAACAAGATTTAGGCAATGGCCTATATACCTTATTAGGAAATGATTCAGATGATCAGGATTTTGTCTATTTATATGATACGAATGGTATTTTACGTGGGGAAATCCCAATTATTGGATATCGCTCACATCGTATGTTGATGCAGAATCAAACGTTATATATGAGTGTTTCCACACATCGTATGGTCGCAATGAATCATTTGGGAATGATTGAACACGTATATAATTTAGGAAACTATATCGTTCATCATGATTATCAATTTGATAATGATGGAAATTTGATTTTATTAGCTACAAATGAAGAAAAGAATAGTGTTGAAGACTGCATTATTAAAGTGGATGTGGATAGCGAAGAAGTAACAGAGCTTTTAGATTTAGAAGATTTATTTGGAAGCTATAAAGAAAGTACAAATCACAAAGAAGGTTCTAAATGGGATTGGATGCATATTAATACACTTCAATATCTAAGTGATGATAGTGCAATTCTTTCTTCTAGAGAAACAAGCTCGATTATTAAAATAAATGATTTAAGCACAAATCCAAACATTGGTTATATCATTGGAAATGAAGATTTCTGGAAAGATACAGATTATACGGACTATTTATATACAAAAGTAGGGGACTTCTTAACAAGTGGAGGACAACATACTGTCACTTATATGGAAGATGATTCACTAGCACCGGGTCAATATTATTTGTATATGTTTGACAATAACTTTGGCTATTCAACGACAAGAACCGATTATGATTGGACAGTGAATAAAGGGATTCAAACAAGTATTCTAGAAGGGACAACATCCTATTATTATCAATATTTGGTTGATGAAAATGAAGGTACATACACTTTAGTGAATTCATTTGAAGTGCCATTTAGTGCCTATGTATCAAGCGCTCAGAATTTAGGAAATCATATTGTCGTAGATTCTGGCATTGCCGGACTATTGTCTATCTATGATACAGATGGAAATTTAGAAGAACAATTTAGCATCAAGAAAAATGATCGTTTTATTTATCGAATCTATTATTATGATTACAACGGATATTATTTTAGTTAGAGAGCAATTCTCTAACTTTTTTTAAGTCTTTTTTAAGCCTTGTTTAGTATATTTAGAATGGTGATAACTATATGACGTATGAAGAGTTTTATGGAATGGATTATGAACGGTTTAAAGAAGTATTGGATTTTGTGTTGAGTTCAATTGAAACAAGTTCATTAGAATGTATACAATACACAACTTCAAGAATCAAATCGCCAGATAGTGTTTTACATAAGGTAGGAAAGAATTATTCATTTCTTCATGATGTGATTGGTGTTCGTATCATTTGTTCGTTTGTAGACGAAATATATGAGATAAAAGATTGGCTTACATCTTTGTTTCATATCGTAGAAATCAAGGATTATTTAAAACAACCTAAACCAAGTGGATACCGAAGTCTTCATGTGATTTGTGAGGTGGATGGCTGCTTAGTTGAAATTCAAGTACGAACGATCGCACTGGACTTCTGGGCAAATCTAGAACATCAAATTCATTATAAGAAGAATATACAAGAAGAAGCTTTGATTCGTAGTGAACTAAAACGATGCGCCGATGAAATTGCTTCGTTAGATTTATCTTTCCAAACCATTAAGGATAGAATCGAGGGATAATATGCGATTATTGATTGCGGATGATGAAGTAAACTTAGCTAGAGCACTTCAGGCAGTATTAGAGGATGCAGGGTATGATTGTGATGTATGTTATGATGGAAATAGTGCGATTCATTTAGTTTCTAAAGAAATGTATGATGGCTTGATTTTAGATATTATGATGCCTGAAAAAAATGGGTATGAAGTCTTGTCGTCGATTCGAAAAAATAAAATGGGTATTCCTGTATTATTACTGAGTGCTTTAAATGAAGTAGATGATAAGATTACTGGCTTTGATTTAGGTGCCAATGACTATTTATCTAAGCCATTCTCTACAAAGGAATTGATTGCTCGTGTGAAGGTGATGTTAAAAGAGAATGTAGTGGACGATACGTATCTGCAGTTTCAAGATATTCTTTTAAATAAAAAGGAAGAGACTTTGGCGTGTAAGAATATTAAATATCAATTGTCTAAATATGAGTGTGAAATTCTTTCATACTTAATTAAAAGCGAATCTCATACATTGCCTATATGGCTTGTCCTTGAAAGAGTTTGGCAAAATCGTGTGGATGTGAATAATAAGACAGTTTCGCTATATGTATCTTACTTAAATCGTAAGTTGAAGGCATTACAGTCTTGTGTTTCCATTCAAATTAATGAAGAAAACATGGAACTGTATGTTAATATATAAATTAATAAAAGAAGGGTGTGGAATTATGAATATATTGGTTGTAGATGATGAAAAGAATATTGCGTATGCGATTGCACAAATATTTGAAGAACAAAAATGGCAGGTAACAATGGCCAATGATGGACAAGAAGGCTTAGATCTAGCTTTAAGTGGATATTATGATGTAGCCGTTTTAGATATCATGCTTCCGGGTATCAATGGGTTTGAAATTGTTCAAAAAATGCGTGAAAACAAGGTGGATACACCAACCCTTTTATTGTCGGCATTGGATGAAATTCCAGACAAAGTTAAAGGCTTAAATGTAGGAGCTGACGACTATATGACAAAACCATTCTCTTCTGCCGAGCTTGTAGCACGCATCAACGCCTTGACAAGACGAAAAGGAGAAGTTATTGTACATGAATTAAAATATGAAGATCTGTTGTTACAGTTAGATACTTGTGAATTGTATTGTCAAAGTCAACATATTCATTTGGGCTACAAAGAATTTGAAATTTTGAAGCACTTGATGTCACATCCAGAAATGATCACATCCAAAGATGATTTGATTATCTCAGTATGGGGAAGTGAAAGTGATGCGATGGATAATAATGTAGAGGTTTATATTTCTTTTCTAAGAAAGAAATTGAAATTTTTAAAGAGTAAGGTTTCTATTAAGGTGATTCGAAAAGTTGGATATCGACTTGAGGTTTGCGATGCTTAAAAAATTACAGACCAAATTCATTTTGATTTTAATGTCCTTTGTCAGTGTGATCCTACTATCTGTATTTGGCGTGGTTTGTTGCTCAAACTACGTGCATGATAAAAAGGATGTAGAACGAAACTTAGAAATGGCCTTAAGATTAAAGGACAAAGATTTTTCTATTTCCTTTGCGAACAATCGAAATTTTAATGGAAATTCCTTTGTGATATATACGGATGACGACTATGAATATATGATCACAAGTCGTACGGTATGGAATATTTATGCGGATGATGCACAAAGCTTAATTGAAAGTGTGGAGCACAAAGAAGATGTGGGTGTTCTTAAAAAATTGGGTTTTGCGTATAAAAAAGAAAAAATCAAGAATTTCCAAGTGGATGAAGATACGATTATACCTTCTGGATATGCGGTGGCCTTTGTCGATATATCCAATATGCAATCCTCCTTTCAAAGAATGTTAGTTATATCCCTTCAAATTGGATCTACTGTTTTACTTGTATTCTTTATACTAAGTTGCCTTTTAAGTAAATGGGCCCTAAAACCAGTTGAGCAGGCATGGGATAAACAAAAACAATTTGTGGCAGATGCCAGTCATGAACTAAAGACGCCATTAACGGTTATTCTGGCTGATAGTGATGTGCTGATGAATCACTCTAAAGAATCGATTTCTTCGCAAAAACAATGGGTTGAATCCATACAAAGTGAGGCGAATCGAATGCGTAAGCTTGTGGAAAATATGTTGTTTCTTGCCAAGAATGATGCGAATCGAATTGAGATTTCGATGCAGAATTGCTCTTTAAGTGATATATGTTTTCATTGCGTTTTACCATTTGAATCGATTGCCTTTGAAAAAGGTATTGAATTAATAGACGAAGTAGAAGAGAATATAGAGGTACAAGGTAATGAGTCACAGTTAAAACAACTGATTTTGATTTTCTTAGACAATGCGATCAAGTATACGCCTAAGGGTGGCAAGATTTATTTTAAATTAGTAAAAGTACAAAATAAACCAGTTGTCACGATTCGAAATACAGATAGCTATATTCCACCAGAAGATTTAAAGCATGTATTTGAAAGATTCTATCGTGTTGATAAATCTAGAAAGTATCAAGGTGGTGCAGGCTTAGGTTTATCGATTGCGACGCAAATTGCACAAAGTCATAAAATTAAAATCAATGTGACAAGCAGTGAAAAACAAGGTACAGAATTTACTTTGAATTTCTAGGAGGATAATTATGTTTCAAAAAAGAGTGGATGAAGTTATTTCAAAAATGAAAGCGGATGGACTTAAACAAATTTTAGTCAGTGAACCATGCAGCATCTATTATTTGACTGGTGTCGATGTAGGCCCAGGTGAAAGATTGTTTGCGCTATATTTGAATGATGAAGGAAGAAAAGTTTTATTTTTAAATACATTATTTACAGTGGAACAAAAGGATTGTGAAGAAATCTGGTTTAGCGATACGGACGATTCTATTTCATTATTGGCAGGTGTAATCAATTCGAATGAAACACTTGGTATTGATAAAGAATGGACAGCACGCTTCTTGATTCCTTTAATGGAAAAGTGTGAGGGATTAAAGGTTGTATTAGGATCTAAATATGTGGATGATACACGTGCTATTAAGGATGAAAAAGAAATTGAATGTATGATTGAGAATTCACAGATCAATGATGTTGTGATGGAACGCATAAGAGATTTTATTAAAGAAGGAATGACTGAAAAACAAGTGGAAGCCTTTATTTTAGAACAATATAAAGAATTAGGATGTCAAGATGTTTCATTCTCACCGATTTGTTCATTTGGTGCCAATGGAGCAGATCCTCATCATATGCCGGATGATTCCATCTTAAAAGCAGGGGAAAGTATTGTTGTAGATATTGGTGGAAAAAAAGATCGTTATTGTTCCGATATGACACGTACATATTTCTGTAAAGAAGCAAGTGAAGAATATAAGAAGATTCATGATATTGTTCGTGTAGCGAATGAAAAGGCTGAAGAAATCATTCGTCCAGGCGTTCGTCTATGCGATATTGATGCAGCCGCACGTGACTATATTTCAAGCTTCGGTTATGGCGAATATTTTACACACCGACTAGGACACTTTATTGGTCAAACCGATCATGAATTTGGAGATGTAAGTTCTACAAATACAGAAACCGTAAAACCAGGCATGATCTTCTCAATTGAACCAGGTATTTATTTGCCAAATAAAATGGGTGTTCGTGTCGAAGATTTAGTTTTAGTTACTGAAGATGGTTGTGTTGTTTTAAATAAACTAGATAAAAAATATGCGATGATTGGTTAGACATCGCATTTTCTTATTTACCTAAACAGAATTTTGAGAATAAAGTATCCAATAAATCTTCTCTATGCACTTCACCTAATATTTCTTTTAAGTGATCATGAGCTGCTTGAATATCAATTTCAATCAAGTCGGGCTCTACCATCATATTCATGGCTTCTTTCGCTCTTAACATATCTTCTTTAGCTTGATTCAATAAACCAATTTGACGCTCATTTGAAAGTAATGGCTCTTCCTTTAATAAATCTTGTTGATATAAGTCTTCTAAGGCATCAATCAAAGGCTGGATTTCTTTATTGGCAGCTGAAATCCAGATGCCATCTTTATTGGCCTCAGCTTTATCTAATTTATTATAGATAATTAAACGCATTTTATCCTTTGTCAGTTCTAATAATTGTTTGTCTTCATCATCCAACTCTTTGGAACCATCAAAGACTAAAAGAACCAATTTGGCATCCTTTAATTTTTCTTGACTCTTCTCAATACCAATCTGTTCGATTTTATCACTGGATTCACGAATCCCCGCTGTATCGATTAGATTCAATTGAACGCTGCCAATATGAATTTGACCTTCAACCAAATCTCTTGTCGTACCTGCAATATCGGTAACGATGGCTTTATCTTCTTCAAGAAGTGCATTCAATAAGCTGGATTTACCAACATTAGGCTTACCAACAATAATCGTATCAATTCCTTTTTTTAACATTTGTCCCGTTTGAACACGAGAAAGAATATAATCGATTTTTTCTAGCCAATCACTTGTCTTTGGCAACAAATCATTTGTGGTCAATTGTTCAACATCTTCATATTCCGGATAATCAATATTCACTTCAATCTGTGCAATAATATCCATTAAATCATCAATCAAAGGTTGTAGTAATTTTTTTACACTTCCTTTGATTCCATGAATCGCCATAGTAGCCGCTGTATTATTGCTGGCGTCAATCATATCTTGAACGGCTTCGGCTTGAGATAAATCAATTCTTCCATGGTAGAAGGCACGTTGTGTAAATTCTCCCGGTTTTGCAAGATCTGCACCAGCACTTAAGACCATGGATAAGATCTTGCGTGTGATAAAAGTACCGCCATGACAATTAATTTCGACGATGTCTTCTCGTGTATATGTTTTTGGCGCTCTAAAAATAGAGATTAAAACTTCATCCACAGGATTTTTTTCTTGATCTATAATAAAACCATAATGAATCGTATGACTTTTCGCATTCATAATATTACGGTCAAATATTTTTTGTGTTATCTCAATAGCATGATCTCCACTTAAACGAATGATGGAAATGGCACCATCTTGTAAAGAAGTAGAAATAGCCGCAATTGTATTTTCAAACATTGTTAAACATCCTTTCTTTCTTAGTGTATTTTATCATAAAAGATGTATAATGTCTTAGACAGAGGTGTAAACATGATCGAATATACAAAAAACCAAGTACACGAAGTGGCGTGTGCATTTAATGAACATAAAATTATAGCTTTACCTACAGATACTGTGTATGGTGTGGGTGTAAAGTATGGGGATTTAAAAGATTTAGAAAGATTAAAACTTGCGAAACATCGTCCAGAAACAAAACCAATTCCGATGATGGTTTCCAATGTAGAACACATGAAACAAGTTGCGATAGTGGATGAAAGAATCGAAAAGATCGCCGCTAAGTTTTTGCCAGGCGCATTAACATTGGTTGTCAATGTGAAAGATAATGTAGATCCAGCATACACAAATGGCTTGAGTACGATTGCGATTCGTATTCCTGATGAAAAATTTATTTTAGATGTGATTGACGAATTGAATTGTCCAATCTTAGTTACAAGTGCTAATCAATCGGGAGAAAAGACGGCACTCACAAGTGAGGATGTATATGAACAACTTCCAAAAATCGATGGAATTGTTTTAGGTACATGTAAAGCTTTGCAGGCAAGTACGATTGTAGATTGCACGAAAGAAAAACTACAAGTATTAAGACCAGGACCTATTTCATTAGAAGAATTAGAATTGGTTCTTTAAAAAAGCACCCAGAACTTATGTTAAAAAGCATAAGCCAGGGTGCGTATGAACAAATCTAGAAGTAGTATGCTTCTAGTAGTTCATTTAGTATGATACTCTAAATTAAAGTGGATTCAATAGAATGAATTGAAGTTTGAACAAATG
>ERZ869983.694-NODE-694-length-10757-cov-4.058240_pt1 | contig 10757 bp, 12 predicted proteins | sample MGYA00521106_ERZ869983 | MGnify/ENA primary metagenome ERZ869983 (study PRJEB32232, sample SAMN07284972) | human gut metagenome | biome: human-associated habitat; material: feces | host: Homo sapiens | place: Tanzania | collected 2014-04-05 ...
TACGAGATGCGCGAGAGTGACTGGAGTTAAGACGTGTGCTCTTACGATCCAAGAATTAAAACTTATAGACAAATATAAAAAAGTAGACAAGTGAAAAGAAAAAGAGCATAATGTGGTTATTGCAAAATCAAAGGAAGAAAGCATATGAAAAAATATAATAGAAAGAAAAATATCCGCTGGAATACGATGAAGATTCTGGCAGCCGGATTCTTGCTTGTAATTGTGACCGGAGCAGTTCTTTTATGGCTTCCTGTCAGCAACCAGAAGCCGATTGAATTCTTTGATGCGTTATTTACATCGGCATCTGCAGTGTGTGTGACTGGACTGGTCACGATCATTCCGCAAACTCAGTTTACATTATTTGGAAAAGTGATTCTGTTGATTTTGATACAGATTGGCGGACTTGGAATCATTGCCTGTGTGACGGCGTTCTTTTTGCTCTTGCGCAGACAGATCACTGTCAGGGAGCGTATGGTTATCCAGGAGACATATAACGCCGATTCCCTTGGCGGTATTGTAGGAATGGTCAGAAGGATTCTGATCGGAACATTTACGGTTGAGGGTGCGGGAGCTTTATTCTATGCAGTGCAGTTTGTGCCGGAATATGGATTGTTTCGCGGGACCGGGTATAGCATCTTTCATTCGGTATCTGCGTTCTGCAATGCAGGAATTGATATTCTGGGGGCGGACAGTCTGGCAAAATATATCAGTAATCCGATCATTAATATTACGACAATGCTTCTGATTATCTTAAGCGGTATCGGATTTAGTGTCTGGTACGATGTGCTGGGTAATATAAAAAAAATCCGGAAGAAAGAAATTCCTGGAAAATGGTGGTTTACAAGACTCCGGCTGCATTCAAAGCTTGCAATCGTGACAACTTTGATATTGCTGGCATTGGGAACATTATTGACATTTTTACTGGAATATCATAATCCGGATACAATTGGACAATTGAGCTTTGGAAATAAATGGATGGCATCTGCATTTCAGTCAGTGACGACCAGAACAGCGGGATATTCCACATTTTCACAGGCAGGTATGCATGAAGAAACAAGATTTCTGAATATCCTTTTAATGTTTATCGGAGGATCACCGGGAGGAACAGCAGGAGGTGTGAAGACTACTACTATAGCAATGCTCACGCTTACATGCATTGCATTTGCCCGTGGGGGACAGGATACGGAATGTTTTGGGAGAAGAATATCCGCGCAGAATGTCAGAATGGGATTTGTGACAGTTGTGCTTGCGCTGATCTTTTACTTGACTGGAATAACATTGATCGCAGTATTTGAAGCAGACAGGGTATCCTTTCTGAACATTATGTATGAGACGGCGTCTGCGCTTGGAACTGTCGGTCTGACTGCTGATCTGACTCCGCATCTGTCCAGGGAGAGTCAGGCGGTAATTATTGCACTGATGTATATTGGAAGAGTCGGACCTGTGACAATTGCACTTTTATTTGCCGGGAAAAAGAATCAAAAAGACAGGATGCGTACACTTCCGACGAATAATATACTGGTGGGATAAAGTACGTAAAATGAAAGAAAGATATAATAATATGGAGGAGATACAGTGAAGAAACAATACGCGGTATTTGGGTTAGGTAATTTTGGGGAAAGTGTTGCTGTTGAGCTTCAAAGATTAGGTTGTGAAGTGGTTGCAATCGATGCAAATATGGAGCGTGTGGAAGCAATCGCGAATCAGGTGTCCTATGCTATGAAAGCAGACATTGAAGATGCAGATTTTATCCGCTCGCTTGGAACAAGGAATCTGGACGGAGTTGTGGTGGCAGCATCAGACAATATGGAAGCGAGTATCATGGCAACACTTGTATGCAAGGAAATTGGCGTTCCATATGTTATGGCAAAGGCAAAAAATGAACTACATGCAACAGTGCTTAAGAAAATCGGAGCAGATTCTGTTATTTTTCCGGAAAAAGAGATGGGAACGCGTGTGGCAAGGAATCTCATGTCTACAAACTTTACGGACTGGATCGCGCTTTCACCGGATTATAGCCTGGTCGAAACAGAAGTGCCGGAAAAATGGGTTGGCAGGACGCTTTTAGAGTTAGATGTAAGAAAAACTTACGACGTTATCGTTGTGGGAATCAAGATGGGGGACAAAGTAGAAGTCAATCCGGATCCAAAAGAACAGTTAACGGAAGGGAATGTTCTTATTTTGATTGGATCCAATCAGGCACTGGAAGCTATTTAGCAGAAGAATGGAGAAAAACACATGAATTTGATTTTTCTGGCAGCGGGCAATAGTACCCGATTTGGCTCGAACAAGTTGTTATATAGACTGAATGGAAAATGTATGTACCGCTACGGACTGGAAGTTGCGGATTTCTTGTGGCAGAAGGGGCTTTTAGATACCATAGTGATTGTGACACAGTATGAAGAGATCGCCTGTGACATAGAAGCACATTTTCCGTATATGCAAGCCGTGAATAATCCACATCCGGAAGCCGGGATATCCGGCTCTATCCGTCTTGGAGTGGAAAAGCTTATAGAATTGGAAGAAAAATGTGGAAAAACAGGTAATCGAAAGAGAGAAGGCTGTATGTTTGCGGTGGCAGACCAGCCATATCTGACAAGAGAATCACTTGAAAACATGGTGGAGACATGGGAAGTCTCAAAGAAAGGTATTTTGGTCAGTGAAAATGCTGGAAGAATGGGGAATCCTGTGATTTTTGCGCGAAAATATTACGAGGAACTTAAAAAACTTGAAGGTGATGTGGGTGGAAAATGTGTATTAAAAAAACATCTGGACGATGTCCAGATGTTTGAAATGCCAGAGTTAGAGCTTAAAGATCTGGATTCACTGACGGAGATTCATGAATGCCCATAACGACCCAGGGATTTTCACTGGAACATTCGGTATCCGGGAAAAGTTCCAGTGATGTCCAGAAATATCCGGATTTGAATTTTCTGCGGAAACGATAGATAACAGATCCTTTTTCATGGAACATACGCAAACGAAGCTGGTCAAGAGCCATGATGGAACGAAATTCATCTGCATCGTCCGGGTGGACTAACTGTTCGTCCAGCAGGCGGGACATGTAAGTCGGATAATCGGTTTCATATTCAATCCCAAAGCCTGCAAGAGATGGATCTCTTTTGATCGTTTCCATATCTCCGGTGATCAGATTAAATCTGGAGAGCAGAAGCATATGATCCAGAAGAATCCGGAAAATATTGTCACCTAACTTCCACATTTCCGGGGAACTCGGAAGTGCTTCGCAGACATTACGGATCCGGCAGACATGTTCATGGGCGGCCCGGAAGTTCTCGATTGGAATCGTCTGAATGAATTCCTCAGCCGCTTCTACCGACATAGGTCTGTGAAAATAAAATCCCTGACCATAGTTACAGTTCATGGATTTCAGAATCTCGGACTGTTCCTTTGTCTCAACACCTTCTGCAATGATTACAAGACCAAGCCGGTAAGCCATATCTACGATAGATTTCAGAATCTGAATTCCTTTTCCTTTATTCTTTGTATCAATCTGCATGAACTTCATATCTAGTTTCAGATAATCTACATTCGCGTCTTTTAATACATTTAAAGAAGAATATCCACTTCCAAAATCGTCCATGAGCACGTAAAATCCCTTTTTGTGGAAACGGGTAATAGTATTCTTTACAATGGTGTTGCTCTCTGCAAAGACAGATTCTGTAATTTCCACAGGCAGATATTCCGGGGAAATGTGGTACTGCTCGGTAAGCATTGACAAATATTGAGGCACGTCAATATTCGCAATGTCTATCATAGAGACATTGATGGAAATCGGAACAAGTTTGTAGCCTTTATCCTGCCAGGAGGCTAAAGTTTTGCAGACGGATTTCCAAATGTACATGTCAAAGCGGGTAATAAATCCGCTGCTTTCGAACAGTGGGATAAATTCTCCGGGTGAGACAAATGTTCCGTCAGATTTCTGCCATCTGGCAAGCGCCTCCATGCTGACCAGTTCACCGGTCGTCATGTTACATTTGGGCTGAAGATAGAAGATAAATTCGTGATTTTCCAGTCCATGTCGTGCATCTCGGAGAATGCGCTGCTTTAATTCTATTTTTTTAGTCATGCCGGATTCGAAATAGCAGATTCTGTTTCCAATCTTTCCAACAACACTGGAAGCCGCAATCTGCGCATTGTTGCACATCGTGCTGACATTCAGAGATTCGTCTTCAATCCGATAGACTCCGATGGATGGAAGGAAACTGTCATCTTGTTCCAGCTTATCAATGTAATGATAAATTGTTGCATAAATGTGGCGGAGTTTGTGCCCGTCATCTGGCATGCAGATAAAAAAGTCATCGGCACCAAAGTGTCCGGTGATGTAGTTCTCTTCATGATGAAGGTTTCGAAGATAGGCGGCAATTTCCAGAAGCAGATAATCACCGCTGTCCTGCCCGTACCAGTCATTGAATAATTTGAAATTCTCAATATCGATGGCTACGATACACCAGCCCTGCGGATGATTCTGATTCAGAAAAGCACGCACTTCATTTAAAAATCTTTTTCTTATATATAGACCGCTAAGTGGTTCTAAATCCTGGATTGAGTCCGGATAATTCGGCATAAAGAAGTCCTCCTGTTATCAAAAAAATATCAATTCATTTTACGCCAATCATTATTATAACATTCGTTAAATATGAGTTCAACATGGAGAGGGAAAAGAAAGGGTAAAATTCTTGTGGAAATTTTTTCCACTTTCTGAATTTGATAAATAGAGGTGACGCAAGTATGAAAAAAATGTAAAATATACTAAATCACTTGGAATAAAAGGTGACAACATTTTTTACATGATTTATAATAGAAAGGTGTCTGGGCTTTTGCCGGGACATTTTGAAATCTGATATGGGTCAGAAGGGAGATCATGTTATGCTGGAGGTAAAGAATCTTACATTCCAGGTTCAGGAGAATGGAGTAGAGAGAAGCATTGTTGAAAACATTAGTTTCGATGTTGCGGACGGCGAGATGCTTGTCATTACCGGACCAAATGGTGGAGGAAAGTCCACACTTGCGAAAGTTTTAATGGGAATCGAGAAAGCAAGCGCCGGACAGATTATTTTAGATGGAGAGGATATCAGCAATTATGATATCAATCACAGAGCAGATGCAGGAATCGGTTATGCATTCCAACAGCCGCCGAGATTTAAAGGAATGACTGTTATGAAGCTGTTGTCACTCTCAGCAGGAAAAGAATTAAAAAGAGAAGAGTGCTGTAAGCTTTTAAGTACGGTCGGGCTTTGTGCAAATGAGTACATTGAAAGAGAAGTGGACGGCACATTATCAGGCGGTGAAATGAAACGTCTGGAGATTGCAACCGTACTTGCAAAACCACACAAATTATGTATTTTTGATGAGCCGGAGGCTGGAATAGACCTTTGGAGTTTTTCTATGCTGATCGAGCAGTTCGAGAAAATCCATAAGGAAAAGAAGGAAAGCCTGGTTCTCATTTCACATCAGGAGAGAATCATTCAGATGGCAGACCGGATCATGGTCATCGAAGACGGTAAGATCGCATCCATTGGAGCGACTGACGAGATCCTTCCACAACTATTAGGAAAGACAGCAGATTCTTATAGCTGTCTGAAGTGCAAATAAGGAGGGAAAAACGATATGATGACGTTAGATGAGATTACAAAAAAGGTACTGGAACAGATCGATGCAAGCGGATTTAAACAGTCAGGTGCATTTAACTTAAGACACAATGGAATTGCCCTCTGCCACGGTGACAGTGAGCATATCAAAATTAAGAAAAAGCAGGACAAGCCGGGCATCGATATTTATATTGATGGAAAGACAGATGGCGAAGAAGTACATATTCCAGTCGTTGTAGATGCCACAGGAATGACCGATGTGGTTTATAATGATTTTTATATAGAAGAAGGAGCAAATGTAACGATTGTTGCAGGCTGCGGAATTCATAACAGCGGCTGCAACGAAAGCCGCCATGATGGGATCCACACATTTCACGTAGAAAAGAACTGCAACGTACGTTATGTGGAGAAACATTACGGAGAAGGCGAAGGAACAGGAACAAGAGTCCTCAATCCAGTCACAGAAGTTTATCTTGGCGAGAACTCAGTATTTACACTTGATACCGCACAGATAAAAGGTGTTGATTCAACTGTACGTGAGAATAATGTATATCTGGAAGCAAACTCAAAACTGTACGTTATAGAGAAGCTGATGACACATGGAAACCAGGAAGCAACTTCCAATATGATGGTAGAAATGAACGGCGAGGGAAGCTCCGCACAGATCATATCCAGATCCGTCGCAAAAGGTAGCTCCAGGCAGATATTCCACCCAAGAGCAGTTGGCAAAAATCTCTGCCATGCACACGTACAATGCGACTCCATTATCATGGACCACGCAGAAGTCAGCTCCATTCCAGAGATTAATGCAAAACATGTAGATGCAGCAATTATCCATGAAGCAGCCATCGGAAGAATCAACGATGAGCAGCTTGTAAAACTCCGAACACTGGGAATGACAGAAGAAGAAGCAGAAGGAGTCATTATCGAAAACTTCCTGAACTAAAAAATGTTAAAAAAATAACTGGGGACGTAGTACTTTGTTAAAGTGCTACGTCCCCATCGTTGATTATTCGATAATTTTGATGCTCTTTATACATCCTCTTTCTTGCTGCCATGGGTGGGGCTTTTTAGGATACCGGCGGTTGGTTCTGCAACGCGTCCACAAACAGGATGGTTAGTCCGATATAGACGATGCAGGCCAGCGCCAGCAGCGAACAGAAGAGGATGCAGAGGACACGTACGGTTTTATTTCTGCGCAGATATTTGTGGCACAGCACGATGCCGAAGGCGGCGAATAGCAACAGCACCACAGCGAGCCAAAGAGGCATATTGTCCACCTCCTTTAAACGTCAGGGAATGTGTCGATCATATCCGTAAACCACTTCAATTCGCGGGCAAAGCGCTGCCTAAGCTGCGCCGGATTCTCATGGCCTTTGCCGATATCAAAAAAGCCGTGTCCGCTGTGAACGGCAAGATACAGCTTGCCATCGTGGTTGAGGTTTACGGCAAATTTACCGATGGAGGAATCCGCCAGTGCCATGATCCGCTCCATGCGGTCGGAGGTCAGGATGCGGAGGACTGCCGCTTCATCGTCGCTGCTCAGATTGAAACGCTTGTCAAACGCCTCATTGCCCGTCTTGATGGTTTGGGAGCTGAACAGCTTATCCAGTTTCTCCCTCGGCCAGATAGTCAGCCATGTGGGAAATTCCCGGTTCAGCTCGCACAGCAGCCACTGCCCGGTGTATACCTCACGCTCGTTTTTCTCCCACAGGCCGGTCTCCTCACGCTGGAACTCGTCCACCTCCGTCAGCTTGACGGTACACAGCTCCGTGGTCAGCCCCTGATAGGTTCCCCGGACATACCCGCTGCCGCTGCAATAGGTGTGGCCAGGCAGGGGAATGTTTGTGTCCTTCGCGTCTAAAAGGTGAGGGGTGGGGTTCATCTGCACGTTTTCAAGGACAGCGCTTACGATGTCCGGTGCAATGGCATCGAAGGTCTGCTGGTTTGCCTTGCCTTTGGACTTGTCCCACACCATCTGCCCCAGAGCAAGGAATACGCCGCCGATGATGATCAGCACAATGTTGCCGCCCAGAATGATGCCCGCCACGGCAATCACCACGCCCAGCAGCGAAAGGATTTTGCCGCCCAGTTTGTCACCCTTGCTCTTACGCAGCTCCTGCGCCAGATGTTCATCTGTCATGTTCATGTCTCTTTCTTCCATATTCTTCTCCTCGTATAATAAGTTTGTAAGCAAGAAAAATTCTCTGTCTATTGGTTAATAAGTTACTTTATAGTCATGATCCCGGATGTTACAATAAGTTCCATAAGAACTGTAGCTTATTCTGTTGTGCCGGTCAGAGCAGGGCTTTCCGTTATCAGATCAAGCAGATTGCCCATACCGGTTAGTGAGGTGGTGAACCACTTGCGGATGCCGTCGATATCCCGCAGATCCAGCTCCTCCGGAACGCCCGCAAACACATACCGGGTGTTCAGGGCCAGCGTCAGATCGCCGTCACGGAGGATAAGACCGCACAGCTTGGCACTGGTGGAAGATGCCTCCAGCTTCTGTACCAGGTCACGAAGTTGCGGCGTGACCTGATCGTCCGCCTCACGGCCATCCGCTGTGTGAGCGGCAAAGTGCTTCCGGAAGGCGACAGGGTCGGTGATGTCGCCCTTCTTCCGCTCCTGGAACATGCCGTTCAAGGCGATGTCCAGTGCCGGGTCACAGATGTCCTTGCAGCGGACTACGATGCCGTGAAACAGCGTCTCGGTTCGGGTCATCCAGTTGTCGTTGCCGGGGCCGGACTTTTCCTCCACGGTGCGGCGCAGCTCCACGTTGGCCGCGGAGAACCGCAGATCCTTGTGCTCACCCTCGTGGAAGTCCGTTACGGTACACTCCGTAAAGGAGACCGTCGACAACTTAGCCGCCTTCAGGTACGCCCAGTCGATGGGCAGCGTGACCGGCTCCGGCTCCGGACCGAAGGCTTTTGTCAGTTCCGTGAGGAAGAAGCCGCCCAGCTGTTGCTGCATCAGGGCTTTTTTCTTCTTCTGGGCGGGCTGTGCCACCAGCAGGAACAGCGCCACACCGGGGAACGCCAAAGCGCAGACCAAAATGGGGTCACGCTGTATAAACATTGAAATACACCCGGCGATTACAAGAATAACGCCCAGCAATATGCCGATGCTCTCCGTTCTCTGATAGTTTCCCAGCTTTTTTGACAGCTGTGCGTCGGTCATGCGCTCAGCGCCCACCGCGTCAAAGTTATTGAGTTTCTTTTTCATAGCCGTCCCTCCTCTTAGTAGCAAAGGCTAAAATCCATCATGTAGTAAACCCCCTCATCGCCCCAGACCAGAGAGTCCTCGTCAACCTCAAAGACCCGGTAAGAAACGCCGTCATACATGGTAGAGTCCGCATAATAGGTGCTCACCTCGTCCATGGAATAGGTGAAAATTCCGCAGTCCATTTCCGCAGGCTCAGCGCCGGGAGCGCGCTGGTAATAGCTCCAGTTTCCATTACCGTCGATGACGATATAGGTCTCAGCCGAGAGCTCCCCGTTATAGTACCAAATGCCCTTGAATTCCGAGACATTCCGCTGGCAGAGGTCGGAATCCCAGCTCCAATAGGAGCCTGGGTCTCCGTCTAAACGGCTGTTCCAGTCGGGCACCTTGTCCTCATACAAAAGGTACTCCATCCCTTCGCCGTAGTTGAAGTAGCCGTAAGCGGCGCTGTAGATCTGGCTGTCCTCCATGGTGATGAGGCTGCCGGAATCGTCCAAGTTGCTGTAGGCATAGATAGACTCCCACTCAGGCTCATAGCAGAGGTAGCCGTCATCCACCACTTCACCGCTGAGGTAGAGTCTCCAGTTGCCCTCGGCGTCGAACTCCATGGAGTCGTAGTCGTTGTTCGCTTCGCCCAGCCAGATACCCTCGAAGCCGCTGAAGTCGTTGACGGTGTCCTCGCTGAGATCACCTCCCAGGCCCTCGTTAGGGTCGTCCTGCGGGGGGATTTGTCTCTTCGTATTGCCGCAGGCTGTGCACAGCAGGAAAAGTAGTAATATCAGCAATACCAGTCCCGCCAGAAGATATGGCTTTTTTCTCTTCATCTTACATTCCTCCTCATTCTTCATCGCTCAAATACAGCTTCGAAAAAATATTTTGATAGGTCTCATCCATATCCGCCATAACATCAGGGGACGCGCAGAAGCCGTAAAGATAGGTACAAATGTCGGTGTCCATGACAAATACGCTCCATTTCCGGGTGTCTTCGTTCTCACCGGCGGTATAGGTTACGATGTAAACCGGATAGCTTACATTTTTGCTATATTCCTCATTTTCTTCGGCGGACAACAGCTCATAGGTATCCGCATCACTTAAAGACAGAGCGCAGGCCGTCAGATAATCGTCCAGTTCCTGCACATCCGGAACAAAGCAGCTTTGCTCTGCTACATTGACCACAAGGAGCTGACCGTCTTCGGTGATATCCTCATAGTGGTAGGTGCCGTCCTCATGATTTTCAGAGAGCAGGTTCTGCATATTGGTAAAGGGCAGTGCGCCATCCATCAAAACCGGGATGTCGCCCTGTGAGATCACATCACCCCGGCCGTCGCCGTCCGCAGCGTAGAGTTCCACGATGGGGTAGGTATTGCGGTTCGCCACGGTGATCTGCGTGGAATACTGTTTCGCACCGCAGGCAGCAAGGCTCAGGCACAGCACCAGCGCCAATGCAAGAGACAGATGTTTTTTTAAATGTTTCATCGTGTTCTTCTCCTTTTTTAGATAAATAGTGTTAATGTTCCTGTTCCACCATGGACAATATCTCATCATGGCTCAGCTCCACATCGCCGAAGCGGACAAAAATGCCGTTGGTCACAGCGCTGTTCCACACCCGCGCATCTGCAAGCGGGCGAAACCGGATCTTATCCAGATACGGCTTCATGTCCAGCAAAAGCCGGCTTCCGGACACAAAATCGACCTGCAAAACATGGTCGGGCAGCGGTGTGACGGCTGTAAGATACCTTCGGTTCAAGTGCTTACCCTCCTTTCTGCGAAAATAAAAATCCACCGTACAAACATTGTACGGTGGATGATATGGGATAAACATTAACCAAAGGTTAGGTCTTTTCCCTGAGCAGCTCGGCAAGCTGCTTTCGTTTGGTTCGAGTGTCACCCTCAATATGAAGCTTGGAATAGATCTGATTCACATAC
>ERZ869983.695-NODE-695-length-10756-cov-5.936792_pt1 | contig 10756 bp, 5 predicted proteins | sample MGYA00521106_ERZ869983 | MGnify/ENA primary metagenome ERZ869983 (study PRJEB32232, sample SAMN07284972) | human gut metagenome | biome: human-associated habitat; material: feces | host: Homo sapiens | place: Tanzania | collected 2014-04-05 ...
AGTTTTGAAGTACGTAACGTAAGTGTAATCGGACATAGTGGAGCTGGAAAAACAAGTGTTCTAGAAGCTATGTTGTACTATACAAAGGCAACAGATCGTTTTGGAAAAACAGCAGAAGGAAGTTCATTGATTGACTTTGATACAGAAGAAATTCGTCGTGGACTTTCTGTGTATACAACAATCGTACCAATTGAATGGGAAGATAGTAAAATCAACTTTATTGATACGCCAGGTTATTTAGACTTTGTCGGTGAAAAACAAGGTGGTTTTGCGGTTGGTGATTCAAGTTTGATTGTAGTCAATGCCAAAGATCCTTTACAATCAGGAACTAAATTGGCTTATAAACAAGCGGTTGCTGAAAAGAAACCTACAATCTTCTTCATCAATAAGTTAGATGAAGAACACACAAGTTTTGATGCAAGTTATCAAGCATTGCGTGAAGAATTTGGTAAGAGTGTTATTCCATTTGAAGTTCCTATCGTTGAAGATGGAAAGATTATTGGATCTGTAAATATCATCAAAAATAAAGCTTGGTATTACAGTCCAGAATTAGCGGATAAACCATGTCCAGTTCCTGAATCTATGCAAGAAGAAGTAGCTCTTTATAAAGATCAGATTGCAGAAGCTGTTGCGATGGGTGATGATGAATTAATGGAAAAATTCTTCTCTGGTGAAGAATTTAGTGATGCAGAATTAAAACGTGGGGTACGTATTGGTGTGCGTAATGGAGAAATCTGTCCAGTATATTCAGGTAGTGCAGTTAATTCAATTGGTATCCAACGTTTGATGGATTTAATTATTAGTTATTTCCCAACATACTCAGAAAGAGGTATGTATACAGCTACAACTCCAAATGGTGTTAAAGTTGAATTGTTGACAAGTGAAACTGAAGTTTTAACAGCACAAGTCTTCAAAACAATTGTTGACCCATTTGTTGGAAGAATTAGTTATGTCAAAGTATTGAGTGGTGTGCTTGCAGCTGATAGTACAGTTGTGAACGCCAATAATGGTAAACCAGAAAAAATCAGTCAGATCTATATTGTTAAGGGTAAACATCAGACAGCGGCTGGTAAATTATTTACAGGTGATATTGGAGCTTTAGTTAAGTTACAAAACACAAAGACAAATGACACTTTATGCGATAAGGGTAAATTGTTGATGGCAGATCCAATTGTGTTCGATACACCAATGTATGGTCAGGCTGTTGTACCTAAGACTAAAAATGATGAGGATCGTTTATCAAATGGACTTGCTCGTCTACAAGAAGAAGATCCAACATTTAAAGTTGTAAATAATCCGGAAACAAAAGAAACAGTGATTTATGGTATTGGTGATCAACACTTAGATGTGATTGTGAATAAGTTAAACTCAAAATTTAAAGCAGAAGTTGTATTGAGTGATCCAAAGATTACTTATCGTGAAACCATCACAAAGACAGCTGTTGGCGAGGGTCGTCATAAAAAACAATCAGGTGGACATGGACAATTTGGACATGTATTTGTGGAATTTAGTCCAAATCCTGATGAAGAAGAAATGGTATTCGCAGAAAAGGTATTTGGTGGAGCTGTTCCTAAACAATACTTCCCAGCTGTAGAAACTGGACTTCGTGAATGCTGCCAAAAAGGTCCTTTAGCTGGATATAAAATGGTCAATGTGAAGACAACATTATTAGATGGTAAATATCATGATGTTGACTCAAGTGAAATGGCATTTAAGATGGCGGCTCACTTAGCTTATAAAGATGCGATGACAAAAGTTCGTCCAATCTTATTAGAACCAATCATGAATGTTAAGATTCGTGTACCAGATGAATTTACAGGTGCTGTCATTGGTGATTTGAACAAGCGTAGAGGTTCAATCATGGGTATGACTCCAGTGGATTCAGATCAAGAAATCGATGCACAAGTTCCAATGGCAAATATGTCTAGATATTGTGTTGAATTAAGAAGTATGACAACTGGTTTAGGTACTTATACTATGGAAATGGACCGTTATGATCCAGTACCAGAACCTTATGCTTCAAGAGTCATTGACGATAGTAAGAAAGACAAAGAATAGGACATACGTAAAAAGACAGCAAGAAAACTGCTGTCTTTTTCTATATGATTTCAAAATGTTTTAATGCACTGACTATTCCATCTTCTTGTACAGAATCTGTAATATAGTTAGCTATAGCTTTTACATCATCAGTCGCATTTCCCATCGCAACACCTGTACCAACGTATTTCAACATCGAAATATCGTTTCCACCATCACCAAAGGCCATGGCTTCATCTTTATTGAAATTGTAGAAATCCAATACTTTTTGAATGGCGACATCTTTTCCTCCATTACAAGGAATGATGTCACAAGCTCTATTCCACCATCGAGCCACTTTTAATGTGGTTGTGTTTTCTAGAATCAACTCATCTTGATCTTCGGTAGTCGCAACCATCATTTGATAGATTTCTTCTTCCATAAATTCATTAAACTCATCAATCACATGAACATGTTGATTGGCAATCATGAAATATTCTTCTAAAACTTCATCATAGAAGTTACAACCCATCTTGTTGATTCCAGCAAGAGTAACTGCTTTATTTAGTCTTTTTGCGTTTTCAACGAATGTTTCAATATCTTTCTTACCCATTGGATTTTTGTAGATTAATTCATTCTTGGTGAAACAATAAGAGCCATTAAAAGAAAGTACTCCATCAAAGTCGATGCCATGAAATTTGGGAACGACAAATGGTGGTCTTCCTGTTGCCAAAAAGATTTTAATTCCTTTTTTCTTAACCTCATTCAGTGTAATAACCAATTCCTGATGCATTTCTTTTTGACCGAGTTCTAAAAGTGTGCCGTCAATATCAAAAAATAAAATTTTAATCATAATTATTTCTCCCATTCTCCCATATTTTAGCATTACTTTGGAAATAATATTGAATTTCTTGTATAATACAGAAATTAGGGAGGGTATATATGAGTACATTTAAGCGTTTTTTACAATATTATAAACCATATAAAAGGATTTTCTTTATGGATCTATTTTGCGCACTTGTCATGTGTATTGTCGATCTTTCTTTTCCTTTGATTTTAAGTTATTGTACAGGACAATTCTTTTTGAAATCATCGAATGAAATTTTAAAAGGAATATTTGTTTTAGGAATCGGTTTATTTGTGATGTATGTCATACGAGCGTTGTGCCGTTATTATGTAAGTTGTCAAGGCCATGTGATGGGAGCCAACATGGAAAGCGACATGCGTCAGGACTTATTCAATCAATATCAAAGATTATCTTTTTCTTATTATGATAAACACAATACAGGTGTTATGATGTCTCGTGTTGTTTCAGACTTGTTTGATATTTGTGAATTTGCACACCATGGACCGGAAAACTTATTCATTTCATTATTTAAAATTGTTGGATCATTCATTATTTTGGCAACGATCTATTGGCCATTGGCATTGATTCTTTTAGCCGTCACAGTTGTGATGATGGTGTTTAGTTATTCTCAGAATAAAAAGATGCGAAGAACCTTTATGGAAAACAGAAAGAAGATAGGTACGGTCAATGCAAGTCTTCAAGATTCCTTAGGTGGTATTCGTGTTGTACAGTCTTTTGCGAATGAGGATATTGAAATTGATAAATTCAATCATTCAAACATGGAATTTTTGGAATCGAAAAAAGATAACTATCGTGTTATGGGAACGTTCCAAGGAGGCAATAATTTCTTTCAAGGATTATTATATGTCACAATCATTGTGTTTGGTGGGTTGTTTATCGCCAATGGGGATTTGAATCCAATTGTATTAGCTACTTTTGCCTTATATATTAACGTTTTTGTTTCGCCAATCGAAGTATTGGTTGAATTTACAGAAATGTTCCAGAAAGGATTCTCTGGCTTTAGACGTTTTGAAGAAGTTATGAATGAAATTCCTGAAATTCAAGATTCTAAAGATGCGAAGAATCTAGGTAACGTATCTGGTAACATTGATTTCGATCATGTGTCATTCCAGTATAATGACAATGAGAAGGTTATAGATGATGTAGATTTACATATCAAGGCTGGTGAAAAGATTGCGTTGGTAGGACCTAGTGGTTCTGGTAAGACTACACTTTGTTCATTATTATCACGTTTTTATGATGTAACGGATGGTGCAATTTATATTGATGGACAAAATATTAAAGATGTAACATTAAAGTCATTACGTTCAAATATTGGTTTAGTGCAACAGGATGTGTATTTATTTACAGGAACAATTGAACAAAATATCGCGTATGGAAGACCCAATGCAAGTCATGAGGATATTGTGAAAGCGGCTAAAAAAGCGAATATTCACGATTTTATTATGTCTTTACCGGAAGGCTATGATACGTATTGTGGTGAAAGAGGTACACGTTTATCAGGTGGACAGAAACAGCGTATTTCGATTGCTCGAGTATTCTTGAAAAATCCTAAGATATTGATTTTAGATGAGGCAACAAGTGCTTTGGACAATGAGAGTGAGCGTATTATTCAAAAAAGCTTAGAAGATTTAAGTAAGAATCGTACTTGTATCACTATTGCTCACCGTTTATCAACGATTCGTAATGCGGATGAGATTGTCGTAATCGATGCGACGGGTATGCATGAGCGTGGTACGCATGATGAATTGATGAAATTAAATGGTACTTACGCAAAATATTATAAGCTTCAATTTGAAGGTTTAAACTAGCAGACATGCAAATGTCTGCTTTTCTTGTATCTTTGAAAAAAAAGTGTTAAAATTTTATTTGTAAATGAAAGCGTTTTTCGCTTGTTTTAGGAGGAATTTATCATGTTAAAAGGGATAGCAGCAAGTGCTGGTGTATCAGTAGCAAAAGTCTACAAATTAGAAACACCAAAAGTTGTTATTGAAAAAAAAGCAGGAGTAGCTGAAGAAGAAGTTAAAAAATTCGAAGATGCTCTAGAACAAACAAAAAAAGATATTGAAGGAGTAAAAGAAAGAGCAGCTAAACGTTTAAGCGAAGAAGAATTAGCTGTATTTGATGCTCACTTGATGATGGCTGGTGACCCTGAATTAGCTGGTCAAATTAAAGCTATGATCGAAAATGATGGTGTAAATGCTGAATATGCAACTGAACAAGTAGCTAACCAAATGGTTGAAATGTTCGAAAGCATGGATAATGATTATTTCCGTGAAAGAGCAGCTGATATTAAAGATGTTACTTTCCGTTTAAAATGTAACTTATTAGGATTGACAATTCCTGATTTAACAAGTATTGATGAAGATTCAATCATCGTTGCTCACGATTTGACTCCAAGTGATACAGCTCAGTTAAATGAATTTGTTAAAGGTTTCGCTACTGAAATTGGTGGTAAAACTTCTCACTCAGCTATCATGGCTAACTCATTGGAAATCCCTGCAGTTGTAGGATGTCCAGGTGTATGTGATGCATGTAAAACTGGTGATACTTTGGCATTAGATGCATTAGATGGTGTTGTTGAAATCAATCCGGATGCAGAAACAATTGCTAAATATGAAGCTAAAGCAGCTGCTTATTTAAAAGAAAAAGAAGAATTAAAAGTATTAAAGAACGAAAAATCTGTAACTACAGATGGACACGAAGTTGAACTTGCTGGTAACATCGGTGGATTCAAAGATGTTGAAGGTGTATTAACTAATGGTGGTGAAGGTGTCGGATTGTTCCGTACAGAATTCTTATACATGGATTCAGATCACTTCCCAACAGAAGACGAACAATTTGAAGCATACAAACAAGTATTAGAAGGTATGCAAGGTAAAAAAGTTGTTGTACGTACATTAGACATTGGTGGAGATAAACACTTATCTTACTATGAGTTCCCTCAAGAAATGAACCCATTCTTAGGATACCGTGCAATCCGTCTTTGCTTAAAAGAAACAGATATCTTCAAAACTCAATTACGTGCATTGTGCCGTGCATCCGTATATGGAAGACTTTGCATCATGTTCCCAATGATTGCTACAGTTAAAGAATTCCGTGATGCGAAGGCAATCTTTGAAGAAGTGAAGGCTGAATTAATTGCTGAAGGTGTTGCAGTTAGTGACAGTATTGAAGTTGGTATGATGGTTGAAATTCCAGCTGCTGCAGTTCTTGCTGATCAATTTGCTAAATATGCAGATTTCTTCTCAATTGGAACAAACGATTTGATCCAATATTCAATGGCTGCTGACCGTATGTCTGAACATGTTTCTTACTTGTATCAACCATACAACCCAAGTGTATTACGTTTAGTTGCTAACACAATTAAAGGTGCTCACGAACATGGTAAATGGGTTGGTATGTGTGGAGCCATGGCTGGTGAACCACATGCAGTTCCTATCTTGTTAGGTTTAGGTCTTGACGAATTCTCAATGAGTGCTACTCAAATCTTAAAGGCTCGTAAGGTTGTTAAATCTTTAAGCTATGAAGAAATGCAAGGATTAGCTCAAGAATGCTTAAATAAAGACACTGCTGATGAAGTTTTAGAAACAGTTAAAACTAAATTGGGTGAATAATTAGATTCGGGGTTCTATTGAACCCCTTTTATTTTTTTAGGAAGGGGAATATATGAAGCTTATATGGAAATATTTAATGAAATATAAGAAATGGTTTTTGTTGGATTTTATAAGTGTATTCGGGTTTGCACTTGTAGAACTTGGAATTCCAACTATCATTTCAGATATGATCGACCATGGTATCGAAACACAAGATATAGTCTATTTATATAGTCGTTTTGGCTTGATGGCTTTAATCAGCGTGATTGGAGTAAGTGGAGTCGTACTACTTGGTTATTGCTGCTCAAAAATATCCACAAATATTACACGAGATATTCGTGATGATGTTTTTAAGCATTCACAATCTTTTTCTGCAGCTGAAATGGAAAAGTTTGGTGTATCCAGTATGATTACACGTACGAATAATGATGCGTATCAAATTATGTTATTTTTAAATGTCATCTTAAAATCTGCATTATTAACACCTGTAATGATGTGTGTTTCGGTTATGTTGATTTTAAAAATATCTTTACAACTATCTTATGTCGTTTTAGCTACCATTCCCGTAGTTATTATAGGTGTGATTATTGTTGCCAAAGTGAGTGAGCCTTTGAGTGAGAATCAACAAAAATCAATTGACCACATTAATCAAATTCTTAGAGAAAATATTACGGGTATTCGTGTGATTCGTTCTTTTAATAAACAAGAGTATGAAAAGAAACGTTTCTCGAATGAAAATGATTTTTATCGCGATCAAAGCGCAAAACTATTTAAATTGATGTCTTGTACGGAACCATCTTTTTTCTTTTTGATGAATATCGCTACAGTCATTGTATATTATTTAAGTTGTACTTTATTAAATACAAATGTTATCACTCTAGGAAATGTAGTGGCCTTTGTTGAATATTTATTCCACGTTATGATGTCTGTATTGATTTTCTGTATGGTTTTTATGATGTATCCTAGAGCCAACGTATCAGCTAAACGTATTATGGAAGTGTTAGATACAAAACCAAGTATTGTCAATGATACAGATTGTATTCCATTGGAATCTATTGAAACGTTAAGCTTTAAAGATGTTAGTTTCTCTTATGCAAATGGTGAAGAAGCTGTATTAAAGAATATTGATTTTTCATGTCATAAAGGACAAAAAATTGCCGTGATTGGAAGTACGGGTTCTGGTAAGAGTACATTAGTCAAATTGATGAATCGTTTCTATGATGTAAGTCGTGGAACGATTGAAATTAATGGCGTAGATATTCGTAAGTATGATCTAGAGAGCTTGCACGCTCAAATTGGGTATGTTGCACAAAAGGCACATATGTTTAAGGGAAGTATTCGTTCTAATATTTGTTTTGGAAAACCAGAGGCAAGTGATGAAGAAATGGTACATGCGGCTAGTGTTGCTCAGGCTAGTGACTTTATTTCCAAAAGGGAAAATGGCTACTTGGATGAAATTGCAGAGGATGGAACCAACATTTCGGGTGGGCAGAAACAACGATTATCGATTGCTCGTGTCATCTTAAAAAAGCCTTCACTTTATATTTATGATGATAGTTTTAGTGCTTTAGATTTTAAAACGGATGCAACACTAAGAAAAGCGTTGAAACCTGAAGTCAAGGATGCAATCTTCTTTGTGGTTGCCCAAAGAATTTCTACGATCATGGATTCGGATATGATCATTGTCTTGGATGAAGGAAAGATTATAGGATTAGGTACGCATTCTCAATTGTTAAAAGAGTGCAGTGTGTATCAGGAAATTGCCCATTCGCAATTGACACAAAAGGAGTTGGATGATTATGAAAGAAACTAAGAAAATGAAGTTTAGTGAATGTTTATCTCATCTTTTTGTGTTTATTAAACCCTATCGTTTTAAGTTGTTATTTGGAATTTTAATGGTCATTACAGCACAGGTAACTTTCGCATTAAACCCAACTGTAGAAGGTATGATCACAACGCAATTAGCTCATGATATTTCATCGCATCAGCCAATTCAAATAGATAAAGTAGTACATATTTTATGTATCTTATTTACAATCTATATTGTAAAGACAATATCACAATTTTTAATGGCCGTTTTTATGACGGATGCGATTCAAAAGACGATGTTTGATGTGCGTAATGCGATTGAAGATAAGATTCATCATTTACCTGTATCTTATTTTGATCAGGAAAAGACAGGAGAGTTATTATCACGTATCACAAATGATGTGGATACATTATCGAATGCCCTGCAACAAACTTTGTCACGAGTGATTTCGGCTATATGTACATTTACTTTTGTGTTATTTATGATGCTTCGAATTAATGTGTTAATGACATGCATTATTTTAGTGGCATTACCGGTTATCGCGTTATTGTCAAAGTATGTAGTAAAAAAATCACAGCCACTATTTGATGATCAACAAAATACATTGGCCGATTTAAATGGTACAATCAATGAATTGTATGATGGATATAGTGAGATTCTTTCTTATAATCAACAAGAACATGCTTTAAATCGTTTTGAAAAGGATAATGAGAGAATGCGTGTTTCTAGTTTTAAAGCACAATTTGTATCAAGCTTAATCAATCCATTATGTTCTTTGATTACCTATTTAAGTATTGGATGTGCTAGTCTTGTTGGATGTCTTCAAGTGTTAAATGGAACTATAGCTTTAGGTCAGCTACAAGCCTTTATTCGATATATCTGGCAAATCAATGATCCGATTTCTCAAATATCACAATTATCGAGTGCTGTACAATCGGCCTTTAGTGCAATGTCTCGTTTATTTACATTTTTGAATCAACCGATTGAAGAGGATGTTGTATCTAAATGTCAAATTGATGAGGTATGTACCATTGAATTTGATCATGTTCAATTTGGATATGATGACAATCTATTGATGAAAGATGTAAATATTGATGTACATCAAGGTCAAACCATCGCAATCGTAGGTCCTACAGGAGCTGGTAAGACAACTTTGACAAACTTATTGTTGCGTTTCTATGACGTAAAGGGTGGAAGTATTAAAATCAATGGTATCGATATTCGAGAATTGTCGTATCATGATTTAAGAAAACTTTTTGCGTTAGTTCTACAAGACACATGGTTGTTTGAGGGTAGTATTGAACAAAATATTGCGTATGGAAATGAAAAAGCGTTAAAGAATGAAATTGTGGAAGCCGCAAAACAAGCTAATGTCCATCACTTTATTCGTACTTTAACCGAAGGTTATGATACTTTGATCAATGAAGAGGGAAGTAATGTTTCTCAGGGTGAAAAACAATTATTGACGATTGCTCGTGCTCTTATAAAGAATCCTGAAGTATTGATTTTGGATGAAGCTACAAGTAGTGTGGATACAAGACTTGAAAGACGTCTTCAAGGCGCAATGGATCGTGTCATGGAAAATCGTACTTGTTTTGTGATTGCACACCGTTTATCTACAATTATCAATGCGGATAAGATTTTAGTGCTAGAACATGGGGATATTGTTGAACAAGGTACGCATGAAGAGTTATTAAATAAGAATGGCGTTTATGCAAGGTTGTATAATGCTCAATTCGCAAAGTAAAAGTCTGATTTAACTCAGACTTTTTTTAATGCCTTTGGCGATAGCCGTGGCAATATTGTTTGTATAATTTTTTAGATAATATAAATCAGAGTCATCTGATATAAATCCAGCTTCAATTAATATGGCATCAACCTTATTGTTGGTAACGACATATAGTGGCGTTTCATTTGTATCCAATAGGCCTCGATTGGTTGAATAGTCTAATTGATCGAGTTGTGTAAGAATGGAGTTAGATAATTTGACTGTAGTCTTGTTGGTGAAATCACAATAGATTTCATATCCACTCGCATCATATTCGCTTGAATTTAAATGAATGGATATAAATAAATCGGCATTCTTTTTTTGTGCTAAATTACAGCGTGCCTGCAAATCTTTTTTATTGTCGCTTGGCCAAGAAACAGAATCGCTTGTACGCGTATATACAACATTATAGCCATAGGACTTGAGTTGTTTTCCAACAAGTAAGGCGATATCTAAATTGATATCTTTTTCATAATCATCAAAATTGCTGATTGAACCTACGTCATAGCCTCCGTGACCGGCATCAATCATTATGGTTTCTTTTGTACTTTTGGCAGAAACATTCATATTTGTTTCATTGAGTAATGTATAGGTACATCCTATGCAGAAAGTGAGTAAAAGTGTCATTAATATTTTTTTCATGGACTTATTAAAACATAGATTTCTTAAATTACTGTCCTTTAAAATTAAGTTAAAAC
>ERZ869983.700-NODE-700-length-10717-cov-3.692387_pt1 | contig 10717 bp, 8 predicted proteins | sample MGYA00521106_ERZ869983 | MGnify/ENA primary metagenome ERZ869983 (study PRJEB32232, sample SAMN07284972) | human gut metagenome | biome: human-associated habitat; material: feces | host: Homo sapiens | place: Tanzania | collected 2014-04-05 ...
GCATACGAGATGCGCGAGAGTGACTGGAGTTCAGACGTGTGCTCTTCCGATCAATAATCTGATTTATTTATATACTTCATTGCATCATCTCGACTATCATTATATATTTCCATTACTTTATTAACACGATATTCTAAAGGCGCATATAAGAAGATTTTAACAAGATGATCATCTTCTCTTAAAATATAGTCTGCTGCTCTTCCTACAATAACACAATTTCCATTTCTAGCAATTTCTTTAATCACATTTGATAAAAGAATAATAGAATTCTTGTTGATATCTAATGACAAAAACTGACTATAAATATAATCTTCATTTTCTTTATTACTTACAAAACCATGTTCAATAGCAAATTCTTTAATTCTTTCTTTATCATAAAATTCAATACTTAATTCTTTAGCTATTTGTCTTGCTATTTCTTTTCCATTTGTTCCATGTTCTCTTGAAATAGCGATAACGAGATTATTTGTTATACTTTCATTTTTAACAGGACTTATTCTTTCATTATATGATTTTTTCAATAAGATAAGTGAAACAATGACTGTCAATAATTCAGAAATTGGAAATGTCCACCAAACAAGTGTTGTTACACTTTCTGTTAAAGTAAAGCAATAAGCTATTGGAAAAACAAAAATAACTAATCGAAGTAAGGCGATAATTAAAGGTCTAATAGCATACCCTATAGACTGTAATACCCCTTGAATTGCTACAGAAATTCCCATAAAAACAAATCCTAAACTTGCAATATGCAAAGCTGTACTACAAATATCAATCATTTCTTGTGTACTTCCTGATAATCCAAATAGTTGTGATAATGGATGAGCAAAAAGTTCAAATAATAAAGTAATGATTAAAGAAACAATAACTGTATCAACAATACCATACTTAATACATTCATCTATTCTTTTTCTATCTTTCATTCCATAATTAAAAGATAAAATAGAAATAATTGTATTAGATAAACCAAATGCTGAAAATAAAGCAATTTGCTGAATCTTATAATAAATACCAAATGAACCAATTAAAATAGCTGGATCAACTTGAGCTAATCCTAATATAGCATTCATTCCTGCCATCATTACCGCAAGTAACCCTTGCATCAATGCTGCAGAAGCACCAATCATATAGATTCCTTTAATCAAAGAGGTATTCGCTTTAATGTAACATAAATTACCATTAATTTCTTTATTTTTAAAATAATGAAAACACATGGCAATAAATAATGATACAAATTGCCCAATGATTGTTGCTAAAGCTGCCCCTGCAACACCCATTTTCATAGGATAAATAAAGATATAATCTAAAATAATATTAGTAAGTGCTCCTGATATTTGGGCAATCGTTGAAAAATGTGTTTTACCTGTTGATTGAAGAAATCTTTCATATACTGTAAAACCAATAGAGCCATAAGAAAAACAACAACAAATTTTAAGATAGGTTGTCCCCATTGCAATAACTTGTTGATTATTTCCAGCAAACAATCTTATAAAACTTTCTGAACCAAATAATCCGAATACTAAGAAAACAACATAAATACAAATACTTAAAAAGATTCCTGTCCCAGCAGTCTTATTAACTTTATCCTTATTTTGTTCACCTAAACTTTTAGATAATAAAGCATTAATACCAACGCCAGTTCCTACCCCGATAGCAATAATTAATAATTGAACAGGAAAAGCAAGAGTCAAGGCTTGATTAGCAATAACTCCATCACCTTTCATATTCGTTATAAATATACTATCTATAACATTATAGAGTGCTTGTAAAACCATAGATATAATCATGGGTAATCCCATTTTCCAAAATAATTTTTTTAAAGGCACTACTGCCATTTTATTTTTTTCCATCATTTCCTCCTTTTTTGTATAAAAAAATACGTAAGTACCAATCTCCAAATGGATTGGACTTACGCATTTAGCTACACATCATTTTTACAAAAGCATTATAGCAAAAAACTAAAAATGATGTAAGAATTTTTTATTAAAAATAAAAATAAAATAAGAATAAAATAAGAAAACTTTATATCATTTTTAATTTAGTTATTTATTTATAATCCTGAAAGGTCTAGATCTATAATCATCTTTTCAAGCTTTTTTTCTTTTAAAAGATAGCATAAATAAATTGGTAGATATATTATATTATCTTTTGTTTCTATGTTTCCAATAGAAAAAACATATGCCTTTTCAACGTGATACTCTGATATATTCATTAGATTATCTAAAGCTTTATGTGATTTGTAGTTTTTTCCTGATTTGACTTCAATGGGAACAACCTTTCCACTCATTTCAATAATAAAATCAATTTCACCTATATTTTTCTTTTTATAGTAATAAGGTTCAAAACCATTAGCCAATAGTTGTTGTGCTATAGCATTTTCAAAATGAGCACCATTATTAACTTCACCATTTTTATTAATTAATTCAATTTTTGTTTCAGCAGGATAAGCACTTGTAAGTAATCCTATATCACTGGAAAAAAGTCTAAATGTATTACTACTCTTACTTGCTAGAAGAGGAATTGCTGGTAATTCAACATTATAAACAGGTAATGCAACGCCAGCATCTTTTAACCATAAAAAACTATTTTCATATCTATCAAATTTAAGTTCTTTATTTAACATAGTAAAAATAAACTTTTTATTTTGTTTATTTAATTCTGCAGGAATAATATCATAGATAGATTTCAATTTAAGTTTTTTATCTTCTAGTTCATACTGTGAAAAATCTTCTTTATAAAGTGCTACAATATCGCATTGTACTTTATCTACTTCTCTAATATCTTTTGTTTCAATATATGTTTTTACTGCATCAGGCATTCCACCTACAATAAGATAAATAAAGAACATTGTTAAAAGTCTTTGATGTATAAAATCATCTATAGGTATGCACATTTCAAATCTTTCTTTTAACATATCAAGTGTTGCATTTGATACATTATTTGCAATCATGAACTCTTCAAAATCCATTGGATACATTTTTAAAACAGTTAAATACCCTACTGGAGCAGAAGCAATTCCTTTAAGTTCCACCCCTAATAAAGAACCACTCATAGCATATTTAAAACTGCCTTCATCTACAAGAAACTTTATCTTTGTTACAATTTCAGGACATTTTTGAATTTCATCAAAAAAGACAACTGTTTCATGTACTTTACACTCTTCCGGCATAATCATTTTTAATCTAATTAAAAATTCTTCAGCACTTATTTTTGCGTTTAAATATGAAACCATATCTGGTTGATCAATAAAATTTATTTCAAACTTATTATACCCACTCTTTTTAATTTCATCTCTTATAAGCCATGTTTTTCCAGTTTGTCTTGCACCCGTTACTAAAAGTGCTTTATTAGATTTTTCAATCCATTCTCTAATAGAAATTGAACTTTTTCTATACATAAAGCAACACCTCCATCTATACAATACACCAATTGTCCCGCTTTTTCAATTTTAATCGTAACAAATTGCCCCGTTTTTTTATATCTATATATAAATATTTTGCCCCGTTTTGAAAATTTTATTATAAATTTGTCAAAAATTATCTAATTTTCATTATTAATTTGGTCTTTTATTTTTGGTACAAAATAAAAAGCTTTGGACAATATCCAAAACTTTACTTAATAACTTTTTGAATCATTCGATTCATTGTATATACAATGATAATACCCAAAGGTATCATCACACATGATTTTAAAATTCTTACAAATTGTGATGCAAAGAATGGTATTCCATACATCGATTGTAACCAATATGGTGTTAAAAACATCGTTACTGTCAGTTCAATTACGACAACAGATAAGATACTTAAATGAAATAAGCGTAGATCTTCTTGTCTAAGTTTATTTTTATAATATTTTATAAAAATAAAGAGAATAACAAGCATTGCAGCAATGATGACAAAGATTGTAAATTTAATTGGTAATGTGACTTGATACATTGATCCTGAAATGTTGACTTCATTGATTTTAAAAACATAAAGACAACCTAATAAAGATATAACAAGCATGACAATTTTTACAATTCTTTCTAAGAGTTTTTCATTTTTTTCACTTAGATAGTTCTTTAATAAACATGGTATTTCTGCTTGTAATACCGCATTTAAAGTAAATCCTAAAAATGGAAAACCTCCTGCATTTGCTAGGACAAGACCTAGAAAATCTGTTGCGATAGCAACTATAAAACAATAACCAGGTTGTAATGTTAACCCTGCTACAATTAAAGGGAGAACCTCTAATGTAATTTTTAAACTTGGAAAGCCAAGAAAAGGTACCATCACAGCTAACCTTTTTAAAATAATAGCTAGAATGACAAATAAAGCCCCCAATGTCATTTGTCGCACATCGCTTTTCATTGGATATTTATAAAAAACAAATATCCCAATCGAAACAATAATAACCCCTAAAATAATTTGAATCATCGTTTGATTGCTACTTAAAAACCAATCGTTCCTGCTTCGTCCTCTTTCTAGTCCACAGGCGTTAATTCCGGTAAATAACCGTACATATGTTTTTCCCACTTCGTCCTCTTTCTAGTCCATGGGCGTTAATTCCGATATAAAACCGTACATATGCTTTTCCCGCTTCGTCCTCTTGCTAGTCCACGGGCGTTAATTCCGATATAAAACCGTACACAATTGCTACTAAAAGTAGACTCCTCCTTCTTTATTATTTGCTATGAATCTTTTGTAATAAGTATTTCCTTACTTCAGAAATAAAATACAACGATCCCGTAATCAAAAATGTTCCTTCTTGTAAATAAATATCGTCTAAAGCTTTTCTAAAGTCCGGTTCAATTTTTACCGGATAGTCCCCTGCTAATAATTTTGCACTTTGACTACGTGGATGTTTAAATTCACAGACGGTTATATCATACGTCAAATCTAATAATCTTTCAATCATATAGTCCGTATCTTTATCTCTTAATGCTGAAAAGATGATTTTTAAATTATGTAATTTACGTGCAGAACGATAGAGTTCATCAACACCTTCTCGATTATGGGCTCCATCTAAAATAATCAGTGGTTTTTCACTTATGATTTCAAAACGTCCTGCCCACTTAGCTTCAAATAAACCTTCAACAATTGAAGATTCATCTAATTCAATAAAATGATATTCCTTTAAATATAATAAGGTTTCTAGTGCTAAAGCACTATTTTCAATTTGATAAAGAGCTGGCGTATTTAAAACAATATTATAATCCTTATATGTATATTTTACATTTTCACCATCTTGTAAATCATGTATACGATCTAAACGTATCAAATGACTATGATGCTTTTCACAAGTATCTCTAAAAATATCAACACATTCTTGTTTATGTTCTCCGGTAATAAAATCAACATGATCTTTAATAATTCCCGCTTTCGCTCTAGCAATACTTTCATAGCTATCACCTAAATAATCCATATGATCTAAACCAATATTTGTGTTCACACACACCATTGGTAAGATAATATTTGTCGCATCTAATTGTCCACCTAACCCAACTTCATAAATGGCATAGTCAACCCCTTGATAAATAAAGTAAAGAATTGAAATGAATACTTCAATTTCAAATAAAGAGATTTCGTATTCTAACCAAGTATCGACATAACGATTGGCTACATCCACAATGAATTGTTCATCGATCCATTGATCATTAATACGTACCACATCAAGACGTGAAATAAGTGCAGGAGAAGTAAAGGTTCCTACTTGATAACCTTGTTTTTTTAAAACTTCTTTCATGTAATTAACAGTAGATCCTTTCCCATTTGTTCCACAAACATGAATACATTTTAAAGCATGTTGAATATTAAAAAATTCTTGCATGTATTTTTTAAAGTTATCTAAACTATAAACACGATCTTTTTGTTGTTGTATGAAGGTATAAACTTCTTCATAGTGTTTAAACTGTTGTTTGGTTGGAATTGTTATTGTTTTATTTTGATATGTAATATCTTTAAAAGCTATTTTTTTGATGACATTGATAAGTTGTTGTTTTGTTTCTTCGTTCCCTAAACAAAGTTCAATTTCATTATTGAAGACATCAAAGATAATAATCCCATTTATTTCTTGTTCTTCATTTATGTAAATAATTTTATGATTTTGTTTTAAATATTCTTTTGTTATTTCTTCTTTATTGATGAATTGAATTAATTCATCTATTCTTTTTTCATTTAATAATTTGATTGCCATAATTTCACCCACAAATATTATAAAGGATTAAAAAAAAAGGACAATGTCCTTTTTCTAAAATTTTTCAAATTGTTCAATATCTAACACGAAAACTGTTGCTCCACCAACAAGTACATCTACCATGATTGGAGTAAAGAATTCTCCCATTTCAGTAGGTGGAACAGTAGGTTCTTTTTCTACACGTTTTTTAGAATTTTCTTTAATAATACCTACAGCATGTTCAACTTTATCATCATTTGTTCCAATAAAGAATGTTGTATTTCCTTTCTTTAAGAATCCACCTGTTGTTGATAATTTTGTAACGAAGTATCCTTCTTCTGTAAGTGCGGCTTGTACTGATGAACTATCATCAGAATTTACGATAGCAATAATTAATTTCATAAGCCATCCCTCCTGTATATTATTATTTTACACCAATTTCCTTAATTATTAAAGTTTTTCCCCATGAAGAATCGGTAAAAATTTGCTTTCATAATCATTTAAAACATACGTATCAGTCATCATTGATAAATAATCAGAAACAATGAGAGGATTTGGCGTATTTTGATAGCTTTCGATCATCTTACTTTTAAATTTAACAATATTAGAATCTTGATTATTATTTTCAAGTTCTTCTAAATATACATCAAAAAGCTCTTTAACCATTCTTGATAATTTTGCATTTTCTTTTTCAAGAACAGGATGATGATGGACCTTTTCCCCTAAAAAAGAAAGTAAAGCAGATAGAGCTTCAAAAACTTCATGAGAAAAACGTAAATACGGTTTTTGATAACTATGAATCATTAAATCACCAATCAGTTTATTCATGATTGATTTATTATTATCTCCTAAGACTTTCACAACTTTTTCCGGAAGATCTTCTTTTTGTAAGATACCTACACTCATAGCATCTTCAATATCTTTTCCAATATAAGAAATAACATCTGATATACGAACAACACAGCCTTCTAAAGTCATTGGTTTTAAATCAAGACTGGCATTTTCTTTATGCCAACAATCATGATATTCTTGTAAAAACTGTTCTTTCTTTTTTTTACGATCAGGTTCATACTTTTTAGAAAGCATTTCACCATTATGACATAAGATCGCATCTAAAACTTGTAAAGAAACATTATAGCCTTTGCCATTTCTTTCTAAATAAAGAATATTTCTAACACTATTGGCATTATGACAAAAACAACCAAAACCGGCTTCTTGAAGTTTTTCATTAAGTGCTCTTTCACCAACATGACCATAAGGTGTATGTCCTAAATCATGACCTAACGCAGCCGCTTCAATTAAATCTAAATTCAAATTCAATCCTTTTCCTATTTGTCTGGCAATACGTGAAACCCATTGAACATGGATTGAACGTTTAGAAATATGAGCACTTTGAAAAAAGGAAAGAGCTTGTGTTTTATCGGTATATCTTTGGTAAGACTTACAATAAAGAATACGATCGATATCTTCTTCAAAAGGCCAACGAATATCAAATTCTTCATGTTTATTTTCTTCTTTTCGAAGTTTTTGACATTCACTTGTTTTACAAGCATAAGGCGAAAGTGTTCGATCATATTCTTTCGTTCTTTTAATTGTATTTTTAATAATTCTTTCTTCTTCTTTCATATTCATCACCTTCATTATTATATACTTTTTTTAAAAAAGATGCTCAAGTAATGTTTTACATGCAATCAAGATCAAAACAATTCCACCAAAAATAAGAGCTTTATTTTGAAACTTATTATTTAAATAATTCCCAATTTGTAAAGCTATTAAACATAATAAAAAGGTAATAATTCCTATAATAAAGAGAGCTTTATAAATAGAAACTTTCAAAAAAGCAAAAGTCATTCCTATTGCAAAAGCATCAACACTTGTCGCTATCGCTAAAATCGTTAAATCAAAAAAATGAAAATTATAGCTTGTTTCTTCTTCACTAAAAGCATCTTTTAACATTCCTATTCCTACAATCATTAAAAAGATAAAGGCAATATAATGATCATAAGCCTGTACTAATTTAGAAAACACACATCCTAAATGATAACCAAAAAAAGGCATCAAAGCTTGAAAAAAACCAAAATAAAAAGCAATGAAGCTTTGTTTCTTGATGTCTCTTTCAGGCATAGAAATACCATACATCATCGAAACAGTAAAAGCATCCATCGCTAATGAAATCGAAATAATCACAAGCTCAAATAATGACACATTATCTCTCTCCTTTGAGTAATACCTCACTACATTTCAAACCATCAATTGCACTTGACATAATACCTCCAGCATATCCAGCACCTTCGCCAATTGGATAAATACCTTTAATATTACTTTCCATATTTTCATCTCGATAAAAACGGATTGGTGCAGAACTTCTTGATTCAACACCAAGTAATGTGGCATTACTTGTAAATCCATTAATCTTATTATTCATTAAAAGAAGTCCTTCTTTTAAATTTATATTCAAGGTTTCAGGAAGTAATGCATTGAGATTAGCATTTTTAACTCTTTTTAAACTTGTTTCAATATTTTCAATACCTTCTTTATTTTCTAAATAATCTTCTATTTTTTGAACAGGTATTGAATAATCACTTCCACCGAGTTCAAAAGCTTTTTCTTCCAATTTTCTTTGGAAATACATCCCAGCAAGAGGATGTGAACTACCAAAATCATCAGGTGTCACATTGACTAAGATAGCACTATTAGCGTATTTATTATCACGTTTATAATTAGACATCCCATTAACAACCAGTCTTTTTTCTTCACTGGCTGCATTCATGACATAACCACCAGGACACATACAGAAAGTATAGACTCCTCTTTTTTGACTTGTATGCACCGCCAATTTATAATCAGCCGCTTTTAATGCAGGATGATCATAGAATTTTCCATATTGGCTTTTATTAATAAATTCTTGACTATGTTCAATACGCATTCCCACTGCAAAAGCTTTTTGAGAAATCTCTAATTGTTTTTGATAAAGCATTTCATATGTTTTTCTCGCACTATGACCAATAGCCAATACCAGTTGATCTACTTTTTCTTTATAAGTTCCTTCTTTATTTTCTAAAACAACTTCTTTGATTTGATTGTTTTCAACAATCAAATCAACCAACTTTGTTTCAAAACGCACTTCTCCACATTTTTCAATATCTTTTCTTATATTTTTAACCACATTGATTAAAACATCTGTTCCTAAATGAGGTTTATTTAAATAAAGAATATCTTCATTAGCTCCATATTCATAAAATGTATTTAATACAAATTGTTTACGATAATCTTTAATACCTGTCGTCAACTTTCCATCAGAGAATGTTCCTGCGCCCCCTTCACCAAATTGAACATTACTTTGTACATTCAATTTACCTGTTTCTAAATAAGTATCTATATCATTTTTTCTTTCATCAACACATTTACCTTGTTCAATTAAGATGACCTTTTGTCCACTACGAGCTAAATTATAAGCACAGAATAAGCCTGCTGGTCCACTTCCAACAACCATAATTGTTTGATTATTGGGTGTTAACTTATCATAATGATATTCTTTAACTTTACTTACTTGTTTACTATGTGTTTTTAATAATTGATCTTCATCAACATATTCAAAAGTAAAGCCCATATTAAAATGCACTTTATTCTTTCTTCTTGCATCGACTGCTTTTCTAGCAATCTTTACATTCCTTACTTGTGATTTTCTTATATTTAATGTATTTGCGATAACCTTTGCATAATCTTTTTCATCTAAAGAAACTGCGATATTACTTACTTTTAACATACCTTCTCCTATCTCTTTATTTTCCAATATCCTTTTTTGTTATTTCCAACTCTTTCAATAATTCCTAAATTCTTTAACTTTTTAATATTATTTGAAATACTTTTTCTACTCATTTTCATAATATTTGCAAGTTCGGTAATTGTATATCCAGGATCATCATATAGGGATTCTAGTATCTTATTCATTGTATCGTTCACCCTATTAGTCACCCTATTAGTCACCCTATTAGTCACCCTATTAGTCACCTAAGATTACTAAACTACTTATCTTCTCTAAAAGATTTTGCCACATGTACACCACTTGCAAAAGCAAAATGTAAATTATAACCTCCACAATCACCATCAACATCCAAAGCTTCTCCACAAACATAAATACCTGGATATTTCTTAAGCTGTAAATTTTCATCTACTTCTTTTAAAGAAACACCTCCATGACAAACTTGTGCTTTTTCAATAGGCATTGTATCAACAATCTTTATTTCTATATGTTGAGGATCGATATTTTTTTCTTTAAAAACATGAACGATTTTTTCATGAAAGAAACCTTCTAAACCATAATGTTGAAGTTCCTCTTTTTCAATATCAGGTAGTAGATTTAAAACAAGTTTTGGATTTTTTAAATGTTCTAAATATCTTGATAACTGCATCACACAGATACCTGAAAGACCATAATCCGTAAACATGATTTCACCTGTTTGTTTTTCAATGAGTTGATTTTGATCATAGAGTGTGACAATGCCTTTAACTCTTTGTCCTTTTAAAGCTTTAAAAACAGGTTTCGTTTTAACTTGTACAAGACTAG
>ERZ869983.707-NODE-707-length-10643-cov-9.129472_pt1 | contig 10643 bp, 5 predicted proteins | sample MGYA00521106_ERZ869983 | MGnify/ENA primary metagenome ERZ869983 (study PRJEB32232, sample SAMN07284972) | human gut metagenome | biome: human-associated habitat; material: feces | host: Homo sapiens | place: Tanzania | collected 2014-04-05 ...
GTTTCTTCCAGATGGATCTTTCCACTCTCAATACGACTCATATCCAGTATGTCATTGATCAGTGAAAGCAGATGATTGCTGGATGAAAGAATCTTGCCAAGATAATCTCTGACCATTTTCTTGTTATCAATGTTGCTCACAGCCAATGTCGTAAACCCAATGATAGCGTTCATTGGCGTCCGGATATCGTGAGACATGTTAGAAAGGAATGTACTCTTTGCCTGATTGGCATTCTCCGCAGCATGGACTGCATCAGAAAGTGCCTGATTCATCTTCCTGTCAGCAGTACGATCCGACATAACCAGTATATATTTCTTATTCCTATTTATCTCACTGCCCATTGCAACACTATGAAACCAGCGTCGTTCTCCTGTTTTCTGATGAACATACTCAAAATCCCATTCCTGCTGTTCATGAACCTGAATCTCCTTTAGATAATCCTTCTTCGGATCTTTCGTATCCCCGGAATGCAGTTCTCCTAAAACACAAATATCTTTCCGGATCTGCTCCATGGTAATTCCCAACAGTTTTTCCACATTCGGACTGACATAATCTGCCTGATACGTTTTTGCATCCAACATTAAAAATACGTCATCCACATTCATTGACAACTTTTGAAACATCTCATCCCTGTACAAGATCTCTGTGTCTTTTTTCTTCAGTCTTACACTGTTTTTTCGTAAAATAAATCCAATAAGGACTGCTGTAATACAAAGCACGACTGCACCCACAAGAAGCATCGTACTAAGTTGCAAAGTGTTCATACTGGCATTGACGATATCTGCCCGGACAAGTCCTAGAAATACCCAATCCTGAATATCTGATTTTTCATAAACAAGATAGTAATCCTTTCCGTCCAGATTTAGTAACATCGCATCTGTATGACCTTTTTTAAATTTCTTCGAAAGTTCAAGAATCTCTTTTTCGGAGATATCTGAATGTTCTCTCAAAATACCAAAGAAGTTATACACGTTTCCCCATGATTCCGAAGAATGATCGATCACAACACGGCCATCTGGATGAAGAACATAACTCTTTGCTTTTCCATTAAACGCAGAGATATCTAGTACATTTACTATATCAGCGTTTTCATAAGCAATGGCAATTGCATCATATTTAAATCCCTGATAACTTCCTTGAGCTTTCGGGCTGGCAAAAACAAGCATCTGGGATTTTCCGGGAACTGCTGCATTGGTTATGATATCATTGCCTTTTTGGATCTCATCTTCAATATTTTCCTGCAATCCAAGATATCCTGTTTCTCCTGTTGCCATCTTATAATTACCATCCGCTGATAGAAAATAGAAATATAAAAAGCCTGCATCTTTCTGTGCTTTATCTATATAATCACGAATTTTGCTTTCACTTGGAGCATCCTGCAGATACTCACTCCACATATGAAGATACGTCAGATTCTTATTTGTGAGTTCACTTAACATATTATCTGACTGATGAAAAACTTCTGTCAGATGAGAAACACTTTCCTCATAAACTGTTTTCGATACAAACTCAAAATATTGAGAAACAGCCAAAATAATTCCAAGAATGAATGCAAGAAAGGCAATGATCCTTAATCGTTTTCTCTTGACGCTTTTCTCTTTGTTTATATTATGATTCTTAATATCCATTCTTCTCACCTCAGAGTCATATAGTCTTCAGGCTTTGCAAGAACGGCATTACCCTCTGAAACATATTTTGTCCAGGTATCTTTTACCTCTCCATCAAATACCATGTTTTTACCCGCTGAATACGCTTCCATATGTTGTGGTATCGCAAGACAGGTTACGGTAAAAGTGTCATTATCCTGAACTGTTTTTCCATCCTTTGTAACTTTACTTAATGTATAACCATCATCTGTTTCCTTGATCTCTACAGAAATACCACTGACCACAGGCAGAGAGCCACGGTTAAATGGATTGAAACCTCCCTGATAACCTTCTACAAAATTTCTGACCGTCTTTTTCAGCTCAGCCCCGCTCATCTTCCGTTTATAAGCTGAAAGACCATTTGGCATGATCATGTTGCCAGCCATTTTTTCCGTATATCCTGCCTTCCGTACATTTCCTGTAAAGCTGTTTCCTGTTGCGATCAAGACATCCGTACCATAGATGCCTCGCAAAGTATGTGCCATAACAGAATAAGCTTCATTTCCCCCACTAGTATGAAAATGATTGGAATAAGTTTTCTTTGAATCGAGCACGATCTTCTCAGAAGCAGATTTCTTCTCCAGAAGCTTTGTATTAAATGACCGATAAGCCTGTTTGGCATCGTATTTTCCTGAAATCATCTTAGAGACTACATCTTGGGATACGTTGAAAAAGTCATTGGATGCGATTCGGATATACATATGATTTTCTTCGATCACAGACCTGACATCTTTGAGATATTCTGTAAGATGTGTATCTACATCCTGACTATAGCTTAATATATCCTGACCATCATAAACGACCCGATTCTGTGCATCTTCTGACAGCATTACTTTCAACACCTTCATTGCTTTCTGCCGGCGTGTTTCATCCTTTGTCAGGTTACGGTTCAGTGCCACTTGAAAATATGGTGTCGTCATCAGCCATTTTTCGCCGTTTTGTTGAAAGAATGGAAGAAATGTTGTATCAATGCCCTGATCCTTAAATATTTTTACACCAGCAGAGCTGCCAAAATACATAGCAAGCTTACCACTTTTATACATCTCCATCACATCATCGTAATTCATATTCAGATCATCTTGGCTCAACCCTGTATCCTGAATGAATTGCTCCATACGTTCAAAAGCCTCCGGCCAGACTTTACTGTCCAGACCTTCTCTCTTTGTATTATCTGGGTCACTATAGGCAGTACGCCATTTACGTCCAGCCGCTGTAGACAGCTCTGATGCAGATAGTCCCTGCAGTGTTTCCATGCAAGTATAATCATAAAAATAATCTGCCGTAAATCCACGGATTCCCACCTTTTTGAATGCCTGACAGGCAGAAACAAAACTTTTGTAATCTGTTGGCAGAGGAATATGATACTTTTTAAAAAGATCTTTGTTAACTAAAAACCCATGCGCATCCGCACACACCGGAAGCCAGTTTACACTGCCATCCTTGTTCATAAAATTGTTAAGGTATGTATTATAGACAGCACCTGCCGCATTGGTTGTGGAAAGATCCATCAGGCTGTCTTTCAGAGGGTTTGCATCATGTAGTGAAAAACGACAGCAGGTTATGATATCTGGCAATCCGCCATTTTCCTTAAGAAACCGATAGAAATCCAGATCATTATTGCCTACTACAAATTCAATATTAATATCTGGAAGCTGTTTCTGAATGTATGATGCATATTTTTCATATAGATTTGTGCTCCATAAATATACTGTGATCGTATCTTTCTCTTCATTTTTTGCGCTCTTCTTTCCACATCCTGACATAAGTGATATGACTGTCACCATCACCAAAAGTACAGAAAAAACTCTTTTCCATTTTCTCTTTTTCATTACGAATCCTCCTCTTTATTTTCCATTAATTCACTGATCACTTTTACTAATACTTTTGCATTTATAGGTTTCGCAATGTGTTCATTCATTCCCGATTCTTTTGACCTTAATCTGTCCTCAGTGAACGCATTCGCTGTCATTGCTATGATCGGAACCGTTTTTGCATCATCTCTGTCCAGAGTACGGATCATCTTTGCTGCTTCATAACCATTCATGACTGGCATCATAATATCCATCAAGATGACATCAACTTCATCTGGTCTGCTTTTTTTGAATATCTCAACAGCCTCCTGTCCATTCCATGCTTTCGTCACAGATGCACCTTCATTCTGGAGTATAAATTCTGCAATTTCCATATTCAGCTCATTATCTTCCGCCAGAAGAATCTTCAGGTCTTTTATAGATTTTTCTGCTATATTCTTCTGTTTTTTATCTTTATCTGCATCCTGATCTATTTTAAATGGAATTCTGATCACAAAGGTTGTGCCTTCTCCCTTCTTACTTTCAAACGTGATCGTTCCTTCCATTTTTTCGATCAGTTTTTTTGTGATCGGCATTCCAAGCCCTGTTCCGGAAAATTTTGTCCGGCTTCCAGTATGCTCCTGTGCAAACGGTTCAAAAAGGCGTTTCTGGAAATCCTCCGTCATACCAATTCCTGTATCTCGGCAGATAAATTCAATCGTCACTCTTCCCTCCTGCTCCGATGTAAATTCCTGACAGCTGATGTAGATATATCCGTTTTCTTTATTATATTTTACCGCATTTGACAAAATATTCATCATGATCCTTTTTACATACCCCGGACTTCCGATGAGATTCCAGTGTGTGACTTCTTTTTTCTCCCACATGATCTGGATATTTTGTTCTGCAGCTATCTGTCCGATCACGACAAAGACTTCCTTGGAAATATTGCTTAGATTAAATGGGATTTCTTCCAGAATTACCTCGTCCGATTCCAGCTTACTCATATCCAAAACTTCATTGACCAATTCCAGTAACAGATGAGATGTTTCTTTGATCTTTGCCCTGCATTCTGTCTGTTTCTCCATATCATCTGCATAATGCTCTGCCACATCGAGCATACCACAGATTCCATTGATCGGTGTCCGGATATCATGGCTCATCCTCTGGAGAAACTCCGTTTTCGCCTCGTTCGCTGCCTCTGCTTTTTTTGCCGATTTCAGAAGTTCTGCTTTATATTTCTCATCTTTTTCCTGTTCCTGTTTCTGGTGTGCCAGATTGGTTGTATATACCCAGAACCATGAAAAACTAAGAATAATAAGATAAAGGAAAACAACACCTGTTACACTCAGTGGCAGATTACTGAATACCTCTTTATCTGGTAAATACACGTAGATATAATAATCCCTTTGTTTCAGCATGATACCATAGCAGCCGGTTCCTTTATTCTTCAGATGAAAGATATGCCGACTATCTGTATGCTTCTTCATTTTCTGAATAACCTCATTGTCAGCGACATTCTGTGCCAATAATTTCTCATCGTTACTGGCAATCACTTTCCCTTTGTCTGCAACGATAATGGTACCGTCTTTCTCAGTATTATACCCCTCTAAAAGACTCTGGATCGTCAAAGTATAATTTCTGATAAATCTCGGAGATGTGTAGTAGTAAACTGCAACGATCCCCGGAGCATCTTTTCGGGCACAGGCTGCGATATCGATACGTGATCCATCTCCTCTGGAAATTCGTTCTGCGTAAGATCTTTCTTTATATCCTGTGAAATCCATGATGATACCTTTTTGCAGATAATCGATCATCTCATCCATCAAGCCTTCATCCATACTGTATTCACAGACTTTCTTTCCTTTTTCATCCAATACAAGAATACCGTCCACCCAGAGTGATTGCAGATTTTCTTTCAGAAATTTTCTGTCTAACTGCTCTCCATTCTCTGTTTTCATATCAATATTTGTACTCATCTGTCTGGCACTTTCGATCGCACGAAGAAGACTTTTTGATTCCGAGGATTCATTGAAATGAGTATAGGTTGAGCACTGTACTTTGACATAGTTTACGATCTCCACCATTCTTTCCTCAGCTTTCCTTTTTTCCGCATCAAAAAAATAAAAAAGTGCTGTAACAACTATGCAGATTCCAAGCAAACCAGAAACTATCCAGAATCGTTTTACTTTTTCTCTTTTCTTAATATCCAAGATCATCCACCTCCAGATATTTCTCTGGATCATCCAGATATTTTTTTATGATCTTTAAGGATGTACCATCCTTGTGCATTTCTTCCAACTTCTGGTTCATCTGCTCGCAGATTCCTCTGTCATCATCTTTTGCAAAAGCAGCTCCTATCCCAACGACCATCAACGGTTCTTTTAGAATGCGGAAGCTTGTATCATAATCTTTCATATACTGGACAATGGATTCTTCATGCACAGCTACTGCATCCACATACCCTTTCCCCAGAAATGTATAGATCAATTCTCTGTGTCCAAGACTGATCAAATTGCCTAGTTTAGGAATTCTCTTATCCGTCCGCTTCAGAAAGATCCCTTCCGGTTTGGTTGTAGACTGGACTGCAAGATTCTTTCCTTTCAGATCACTCAGTTTATGAATGTCACTATTCTCATTTACAGCAACCACTTGACGACTTGCTATGTACGGTCCAGCCCAACGGTAATCGTCAAGTCGTCCTTCCATAGAAAAACAGCCCATGATACAGTCAATTTCCCCACTTTCTACCAATTCCTTTTTCTTTTCCCAATTGATCTGAACGATCTCTGTCTTATATCCCATCCTTCTAAATGCTTCCGTTGCCAGTTCGACATCTATGCCTGTCGGGATACCATCCTCATTCAGGAAATTATAAGGAGGATAATTGTCACTTCCAATTTTTATAACAGGTTTTTTTGTTGTGTCAGACACTTTATCTGTCTTACCACATCCTGCTAAAACTGCCATTAATACAAAAAATGTCAATACAGCAGTAAAGATTCTTGTCTTTTTCATCTTACACCTCATTTTTAGATTCCATCTCTATCACTCACTAGCCTGTGTTTCAATACCCCCCCCCAAATTTTATACTTCTTATTGTCTTTTTCAGGCGTCTTATCTCAACAGGTTTCGAAACATGTGCATTCATACCAGATGCCAGAGAATGATGAATATCTTCTGAAAACGCATTCGCGGTCATGGCAATGATCGGAATCGTCTTTGCCAGTTCATGTGAGCTCTTACGAATTGCTTTTGTTGCCTCATAGCCATTCATAACAGGCATCTGAATATCCATCAGGATCATATCATAATCTCCAGGAGCAGATCGTTCAAATGCCTCGAGAATCCTTTCACCGTTTTCACAGACGGTACACTCCGCACCTTCAATCTTTAATAGTTCTGTCAGGATCTCTGCATTCAACTCATTATCCTCTGCACACAAAAATCTCATTCCCTTCATGATATTATCATCCGATTCATCTTTCTCTATCTGCAGTGATGATGAAACAGACTGGTCTTCTGCAATTTTAAGATCCATAAAGACCTCAAAACAACTTCCTAGTCCTAGTTCACTCTCCACATCAATAGTTCCTCCCATCGCTTCGATCAGATTCTTGGTGATCGCCATTCCAAGACCGGTTCCCTGTATCTTATTTGTCAAAGAACTTTCCGCACGGGTAAAAGCATCAAAGATCTTGTCTTTGAAATCCTCAGACATACCTACCCCATTATCAATGACTACAAAATGATACTTTGCATACACACTCGATTTCGTTTCATATTCTTCTACAAGAAACTGGATCTTTCCACCCTCCTGTGTATACTTCACTGCATTCGAAAACAGGTTGCTGAAAATCTGCATCAAATGAACATAATCGCTATTGATCCATTCATGCACGATGTTCTTGTGATCGACCACCAAAATCTGATGCTTTTCCTCTGCCTGTGGACGAAACATCATTTGAATCTCCTGCATAAACTCCAGAATAGAAAAATCTGTATACCTGAATACAGTTTTTCCTGCCTCGATCTTACTCATATCCAAAACGTCGTTAATGATTCCTAAAAGATGCTGTGCAGAAACATCTATCTTATCAGCATACTCGGTCACCTTAACCTCATTCCCTGCATCATGTCTGATCAGTGATGTAATACCTATGATCGCATTCATCGGTGTACGGATATCATGAGACATACTTGCCAGGAAATCACTTTTAGACTGGCTTGCATTGTTAGCGACCTCAAAAGCCTGCTCAGCCGCTTGTTTCGCTTGTGTGAGTTCTGTATTTATTGTTTCCAGTCTTGTATTATTTTCTCTTTCGATCTCAATTGCCTCATTCTGGCTTTTTCTGAGAACTGTAACGATTCCTGTGATCATACAGCCAGCAGCAACAAATGCAAACAAAATAATAAACCATATGATCAGCTTCACAAGTCTTACCGTATTGGTTGCCACATATTTTGCAGGAACCAGAAAGATCAGGGTCCATGCCGCATGATCCATTTTCTTTAAAACATAAAAATATTCCGTCCCATCGAGTATGGCATTGGAATAACTCACACCCTTTTCTTTTAATTCTTTCTCTGTTTTATCGAATGAAGAGTCATGAAGATATTCCATCTTCTTTAATACAGTAAACACATTATGTCCTTTGATCAGTTCCATCTTATTACTATTGAACAGTTTAAATCCATTATCATCAAGAATATAGACACTGTTGTTATTTTCATAGGCGTCACATCCAAAATATTCATTCAATTTATGCATATTCTGATATAATCCATAATACTTGATGGTCTGTCCACTTTGAAGCCTGATCGGATGCTCTAATTTCTTCAAAAAAACCATACGGGATTCATTTGTCGTCATAAAATTCGATACATAGTTGATCTCTTTCGGACTATGTTCAAAATGATATGCATCCCTTACCATTCCTTGATTTCCCTCTTCTGTATAGTATTTTCCACTGTCATCAACTGCCAGCAATGTTGTTTTTGAATCTGCAAATTCATATAAATCTGTTATTCTTTTCATATGCTGACTCAAATCCTCTGTAGTCCGTATATCAGCAGATTCTATGATATTACATTGCACCTTGACATGATCCCATTTTGTCTCCATTACATCTTCCAGATTTAAAAACATCTGATGAGTAACTTCATCCATCTGATTTAACCGTTCTTCATAAATAACCTTTTGAATGTATGTCTGATACATGAAAATAAATGAAATGATCATAAATAAGATTGCCACAATACAGACAGCGATAACCTTTTTATATTTCTTTGTCTTCTCTAACATATTGTTTTGACTGAATCTCATTTCACATCCGCCTCACTTAGAGTTTTAAATTTTGAAAAGAAATCTTTTGCTGCATCCATTCCCACAACACCACTGTCATTTACTGTAAGCCCTTTATCTGCTCCGCAGATCGCAACTTTGTAAGTTTGATCTGCTTTAAGATCTTTATCCTTCACTAATACATATGGATAGGTATTGCCCGTACCCGCAGCATCATAACCATCTTTACATAATTGTTTGATTTCTTTTCCTGATAATTGTACGGTTTGTATCGTATCATACCAACCGGTTGGAAGAATGGAACAAATATCACTTTCCGTAATATCCTGTGCGTAAAGTTTTCCATTCACACCAGCTGTATTCTGCTCTCTTCCATTTCCTTTGATCCATTTTCCTAAAGAAATCAATGCTGCATCACTTTTTGTTGCTTCCATAAAGCATTTACCGATCAGCTTTGCACAACTCTTCTGAGAGATAACTTCTGTCGTAGTCGTGATAACTTCTGGTTTATTGTTGACCACACGATCCTGATCATTATCCAATTGCTTCACAACATCTTTTATCGTTGCCTTACCATGAATGTATTCCAGCATGCGGTATCCTGTATTGACCAATGTATTTTCCCACCCAGCATAAATAAACGGTGCCGTATTCCCGGCATTGATCTCATCGGCAATGTCCCCATAATACGTATTGTCCGCATTCCAGTCTTTAAATGGAAGAAGGTTCGCTTTTAAAGTTGATTCTTCATATAATGCACTTGTTCCTTCCACAGAAGAGAGCACTTCCATAACTTTTAATGCATCTTTCAGCTTTTGCGGATCCTTTTCTAATTTTTTACTTAATCCATGAAAACGTGTCACATTCAAAATGTATACATTCTGATTTCCATCTTCAGAAAGATATGGCATTAAACCAAACTTATCCTTTGTGTCATCTGTTTCTCCAATTCCATTTTTACTTCCCAGTAAGAATAACGTATTGCCTTTCATAAATTCTTTTCTAGTCTCGTCATCACTCTGTGGATTCTTTTCATTGGCAGTAAACATACCAAGATCTTTCCATTTCTGAATGTAATCCATACAATCCATCATTTTCTGGGTGTTACTCACATTTGCTTTTCCTGTCAGATAATCCTTCTGCCACTGCTTGCCTTGGAATGTACCTAAAAATGCCGTATCTGCAATATTACACATATATTGAAAGCCATAGCCCGGATATTCAATCTGTGCCAGACACAACTGTACCCCTGCTTTTTTCGCCTTTTTCGCCAGCTTTTCAAGATCACGAAAAGATTTTGGAAGTTTCCATCCATGTTTCTCTAACAAGGTCTTATTATACGTGATACCTATACAACTATAGGCTGATGGAAGCATGTAAATAGCTCCATCATCTGATATATCCTGCAATCTGGATTCTACATAATTATCTGTAAAATCATAACCCGAAAGATCGATCATCTTGTCACTCACATCATCAATATTAGGATCATAAACAGTCTGTGTACAAATATCTGGCAGATCATCTGATGCTAGCATGTTTTGTAAATATGTCGTTGTATTTGCACCGGAATAAGAAAGAATTTTCAGATTTACTTCCGGATACTTTTTATGTACCAGATCAACAAACCGGTCACAGTCTAAATAAGGAGCCAGCATTGTGATCGGTTCATGCTCACTCAATGTATTTTTATTCACGCAGCCTGTAAAGCATAGTAATACAGCTGCAATAGACAGGCTCAATAATTTTCTTAACTTCATAACTTTATCCTCCCTTAATTCATAGAGATTTCCTACAATTCCCCTATGAAATCTCCATGAAATAAAACAGCACTGCCAAACAGACAGTGCCTATCCTTTTCTACAACTGGCTGCCATTTTACAGGCCCTTTAGCTTTGCGTC
>ERZ869983.708-NODE-708-length-10633-cov-10.582702_pt1 | contig 10633 bp, 7 predicted proteins | sample MGYA00521106_ERZ869983 | MGnify/ENA primary metagenome ERZ869983 (study PRJEB32232, sample SAMN07284972) | human gut metagenome | biome: human-associated habitat; material: feces | host: Homo sapiens | place: Tanzania | collected 2014-04-05 ...
GTCGGAACTGGCAGACGAGCAAGACTAAGGATCTTGTGATCAATGCGATCGTGTGGGTTCAAGTCCCATCTTCCGCAGTAAGATAAGACCAAGAGTACAGAACAAAGTATTCTTGGTCTTTTTATATATTAGAAAAGAGCTTTCCTAATATATAAAACGTTCTGTTTAGAAAATACTATCGAAAAAGAAAAAAAGAAGAAAATTAAAAAAATAAAAAGGAAAGAGAAGAGTTTTGTCGAATATATATAATAGAGTATTCTTTAAACATTAAGCGGAGGCACTCATGTACTACTCAGAAGAACTGATAGAAGAAGTAAGATCAAGGAATGATATTGTAGATGTGATTTCCGGATATGTCCGGCTGCAGAAGAAAGGCAGTTCTTATTTTGGATTATGTCCGTTCCATAATGAGAAATCACCGTCTTTTTCTGTGAGCAGACAGAAGCAGATGTATTACTGCTTTGGATGTGGGGCAGGAGGGAATGTTTTTACATTTCTTATGGAATATGAGAATTTTTCTTTTGTAGAAGCAGTGAAGTTTCTTGCGGACAGAGCAGGAATCGAACTTCCGGAGATGGAATACTCGAAAGAAGCGAAGGAAAAAGCAGATTTAAAGACTACGATTCTTGAGATGAATAAGCTGGCTGCAAAGTATTTCTACGTACAGCTGAAGTCAGAACGTGGAAGTCAGGCCTACAGTTATCTTAAGAACCGTGAACTCTCAGATGAGACGATCACAGCGTTTGGACTGGGATTTTCGAACAAATACAGTGATGATCTGTATAAGTATCTGAGAGAGAAGGGATACAGTGAAGATCTGATTCGACAGGCCGGACTGATCAACACGGATGAACGTCAGGGTGTGTACGACAAGTTTTGGAATCGTGTGATGTTTCCGATTATGGATGTCAATAACCGTGTGATCGGATTTGGTGGCCGTGTGATGGGAGATGGGAAACCGAAATATCTGAATTCACCGGAGACAGTCGTTTTTGATAAGAGCCGGAATCTTTATGGTCTGAACCGTGCCAGAACATCGAGAAAGCCATACTTTCTTCTCTGTGAAGGATATATGGATGTGATCTCTCTCCATCAGGCCGGATTTACGAATGCGGTAGCTTCATTGGGGACTGCATTGACAGCAGGGCATGCAGCTCTGATCAAGCGTTATGTCCAGGAAGTTTATCTGACTTATGACAGCGATGAAGCCGGTACAAGAGCAGCACTTCGTGCAGTGCCGATTTTGCGGGAGGCCGGGATTTCTGCTAAAGTTGTAAGGATGGATCCATATAAAGATCCGGATGAATTCATTAAGAATCTTGGAGCAGAAGAATATGAGAAGCGGATTCATGCGGCACGTAATGGATTCATGTTCAGCCTGGAGATGCTGGAGAAACAATACGATATGAATTCTCCGGAAGGCAAGACAGATTTCTTCAAGGAAGTGTCGAGGAGACTGCTTGAATTCGAAGATGAGCTGGAGCGTAACAACTACATCGAAGCTGTTGCAACAGCATACCGGGTCAGCCGGGAAAGTCTGGAGAAGATGGTCGCAAAGATGGCTGTGAATGCCGGAATGGCGAGACCGGTCGCAAGGCCGAAACGGGCAGAGGGATCTGAGAAGAAGCAAAAAGAAGGCGGAATCCTTACTTCACAGAAAGCATTGTTGACCTGGATGATCGATGATGACAGGCTCTTTGATCAGATCAGTCAGTACATAAGCCCGGGTGATTTTACGGAAAGTCTGTACCGGACGGTTGCAGAACTTTTATATGAGCAGAGAAAGCAGGGAGCCTTGAATCCTGCAAAGATCCTAAATCATTTCACAGAGGAAGAAGATCACAGAGAAGCAGCCTCTTTGTTTAATACAAGAATCAAAGAGCTGAAGACAAAGGAAGAAAGAGAACAGGCTTTACAGGAGACGATCCTGCGGGTGAAGAGTTATAGTATTGAGCATCAGACAATGAATCTCGACCCGACAGATATGCGGGGATTACAGCATTTGATGGAAGAAAAACGGAAGCTGGAGAACCTGAAAAATTTGAATATTACAATTCAATAAGGATAAAATAAAACAAGACAGGCTGCGGATGCGCGCAGCGAAGGAAGGAAGAACACATGGACGATATTACACAGAAATTTCTTGAGAGATTGAAAGACCTGGTTGCACTTGGTAAAAAGAAAAAGAGCATACTGGATGTTCAGGAGATCAATGATTTTTTCAATGATATGGAACTCAATGCAGAGCAGATGGAGAAAGTATTTGATTACCTTGAAGCAAATAACATTGATGTACTGCGCATTAGCGGAGATACACCGGACGAGGTGGACGTAGATCTGGATGACATTATCATATCTGAGGAAGATGAAGTGGATATGGAGAATATCGACCTGTCAGTTCCGGAAGGTGTGAGCATCGAAGATCCGGTCCGTATGTACTTAAAGGAGATCGGTAAGGTACCTCTTCTGAGTGCGGAACGTGAGATTGAGCTTGCACAGAGAATGGAAGAAGGCGATGAGGAAGCCAAGAAAGAGCTTGCAGAAGCGAACTTAAGACTTGTAGTCAGCATCGCAAAGAGATATGTCGGAAGAGGCATGCTGTTCCTTGATCTGATCCAGGAGGGTAACCTCGGTCTGATCAAAGCAGTTGAGAAGTTTGATTATCACAAGGGATATAAGTTCAGTACTTATGCTACATGGTGGATCCGTCAGGCGATCACAAGAGCGATTGCGGATCAGGCAAGAACAATCCGTATCCCGGTTCATATGGTTGAGACGATCAACAAGCTGATCCGTGTATCCAGACAGCTTCTTCAGGAACTGGGAAGAGAACCGCTTCCGGAAGAGATTGCCAAGGAGATGGATATGCCGGTAGAACGTGTACGTGAGATCCTGAAGATTTCACAGGAACCGGTTTCACTCGAGACACCGATCGGTGAAGAGGAAGACAGCCACCTTGGAGACTTTATCCAGGATGATAATGTACCGGTTCCGGCAGAGGCAGCTGCACAGACACTTCTGAAAGAGCAGCTGGATGAAGTACTGGATACATTGACAGAGAGAGAGCAGAAAGTCCTCCGTCTTCGTTTTGGAATGAATGACGGAAGAGCACGTACACTTGAAGAGGTTGGACGAGAGTTTGATGTAACAAGAGAGCGTATCCGTCAGATCGAGGCGAAAGCACTCCGTAAGCTCCGTCACCCAAGCAGAAGCAGAAAACTGAGGGATTATCTGGATTAATGATGGAATTATCGAAAAGATTACAGGCGGTCGCAGATCTTGTGACCGCCCATTATAAATTAGCGGACATTGGAACGGATCATGCATATATTCCGATTTATCTGACACAGCAGAAGAAGATTACAGAAGCAATTGCACTTGACGTCAATGAAGGACCACTGCAGCGGGCAGAGGAACATATCCGCGAGAATGGACTTGAAGCAGAGATAGAGACGAGACTTTCCAACGGGTTTCAGGCATTACAGCCGGGAGAAGTCCGGTCTGCGGTCATCGCAGGGATGGGCGGCGGACTTGTGATCCGGATCCTGACAGAAGGAGAGGAAGTGGTGCATAAGCTTGAGGAGTGTATCCTTCAGCCACAGTCAGAGATTGAGAAAGTGCGGGCATTTCTTCTTGAGAAGGGATATGAATTTCTGGAAGAAGATATGGTCTGCGAAGATGGAAAATATTATCCTATGATGAAGGTAAGACCACCGGTAGCTGATACAGCAGGCGAAGATACAGAAGTAAAGTGCTGGGATACGGTTCAGTTAAAATATGGAAAGCTTTTGCTGGAGAAACAACATCCGGTACTCAGAGAGTATCTGGAAAGAGAGATACGCATTTATCAAAGTATTTTAGAAGGATTGAAAGCGAAAGATTCTGACCGGATTCGTCAGAGAAAAGAAGAATTGGAACAGGAACTTGTAGAAGCAGAGAAAGGGATGAAATATTATGCAGTGTAAAGAGATTATACAGGTAATAGAGGCAACATTCCCGCGAACAGCAGCTTTGGGATTTGACAATGTAGGACTGCTTGCAGGACGTTCAGAGAAAGAGGTGTCCAGAATTTATCTCGCACTGGATGCAACAGATGTTGTGATCGACCGTGCGATCAAGGAAGGCGCGGACATGCTGATCACACATCACCCGCTTTTATTCTCAGCAGTAAAGAAAGTGACGGATGAAGATTTTATTACAAGAAGAATTGTGAAGCTGATCCAGAATGACATTTCCTATTATGCAATGCATACGAATTATGATGTGCTTGGTATGGCAGAATTGTCCGGAAAGATCATGGATCTTCAGAATGGGGAAGTGTTAGATGTTACCTATACAGATGAAGAAGGAAATCCGGAAGGAATCGGAAGAATCGGTAATCTGGAGAAAGAGATGACATTGGAAGAGTGCTGTGTCTATGTAAAACACAGACTTGAGCTTGGAAGTCTGAAAGTATTTGGAGATATGCAGAAGAAAGTACACCGTCTTGCAATTTCTCCGGGATCAGGAAAGAGCTCGATTGCAGTTGCTCTTGAGAAGGGAGCAGATGTTCTTGTTACAGGAGATATCGGTCATCATGATGGAATCGATGCAGTAGAGCAGGGGCTTGCAGTGATTGATGCAGGACATTATGGCACAGAATATATTTTCATTGAAGATATGAAGCAGTTCTTTGAGAAGAAGCTTCCGGTGCTGGATGTACTTACAGATCCGATCGAGCATCCATTCCAGATCATATAATCAGAAGTGAACGCATAATAATGTTCAGCAGGGAAGCTGTGAGCGGGAAGCAGTTCACAAAGACAGTGGAGGTGGCTCAGAGTTGGAAAGTCAGAAATGTAAGGTTACGATAAGCGGAAAAGAGTATCTTTATGAGAAGGGGACGTCTTATCAGGAAATCGCGAAGGATTTTCAGGAAGAGTATAAACATCAGATCGCACTTGTAATGCTGGATGGACATCGTCTGCAGGAACTTAGAAAACAGGTTTCCAGAGACTGTACGCTGCAATTTATTACAACACAGGATACGGCAGGGCATGACACGTATCGGAGAAGTGTCTGTTTTCTTTTTATTAAGGCAGTACATGATGTGATTGGTCATGAGTCTCCGCAGCAGGTGCGGGTACGGATTCATTTTTCACTCGGTGCAGGATTTTACTGTACAGTGGAAGGAATCGACCATCTGGGAATGGAATTCCAATGGAAAGTTGAAGAACGCATGTATGAACTTGTACAGCAGAGACTTCCGATCACAAAAGAGTTGATCCATACAGAAGAGGCGGTGGAATTATTCCATCGATATGGAATGTTTGATAAAGAACGACTGTTCCGGTATCGGAGAAGTTCCCACGTGAATCTGTATGCCATGAATGAATTCCGCGACTACTATTATGGTTATATGATGCCGGATACAGGAGATTTGAAGTATTTTGCATTGTACCTGTATCAGGGAGGAATCGTACTTCAGATGCCGCTGAAAGACGAACCGGAGAAAGTACCTTTATTTGCACCAAAGGATAAGCTGTTTCATGTACTCAGTGAGTCTGTGAGATGGGGAGACCAGCAGGGGATTGACACCGTCGGTGCACTCAATGACATGATCACGCAGGATGATATGCGAGAGATTGTTCTTGTGCAGGAGGCATTCCAGGAGCGCAAGATCGGAGAGATCGCAAAGCAGATCGCAGATCGCCCGGGGGTGAAGTTTGTTCTGATCGCAGGACCTTCCTCATCCGGTAAGACAACATTTTCTCATCGCTTATCCATTCAGCTCAGAGTGAACGGGCTTCATCCACATCCGATTTCTGTAGATAATTATTTCGTGGATCGGGAGAAAACACCGAAAGACGAGGATGGAAATTACAATTTCGAATGCATTGAAGCAATCGACGTGGAAAAGTTCAATGAGGACATGAGTAATCTGCTGGCAGGCAAAGAAGTTTATCTTCCGATCTTTGACTTTAAGACCGGTAAACGGAATTTTGAAACAAAGCCAAAGAAACTTGGTGAAAATGATATCCTTGTAATTGAAGGAATCCATTGCCTGAATCCGAAGCTGACAGAACATTTGTGTGATGACCGGAAATTCAGGATCTATATCAGTGCATTAACACAGCTGAATATCGATGAGCATAACCGGATTCCGTCTACAGACGGACGTTTGATCCGGAGACTTGTCAGGGATGCAAGAACAAGAGGGGCATCGGCGACGAAGACCATCTCAATGTGGCCATCCGTGAGAAGAGGAGAAGAGAAGAATATTTTTCCATATCAGGAATATGCAGATGTGATGTTTAACTCTTCCCTGATCTATGAACTGGCAGTGTTGAAACAGTATGTGGAGCCTTTGCTTCTTGGCGTAAGCAAAGAGTCCCCGGAATATATTGAGGCGAAGCGGTTGTTGAAATTCCTGGATTATTTTGTGGGGATTGGAAATGACAATGTGCCAACGAATTCACTTTTGAGAGAATTTATTGGCGGTGGATGCTTCCATGTATAATGCAATAGAAATATAGAAGAAAGAGGATGCATAGAAAACTTGTATGTAACAAGAATTTCTATGTATCCTCTTTGCATTAAGACACTTCTTTGTTGATCATATCCTGCAATAAGCAGAAATATACAATGTCTAATCCCAAAATCGAGAGAACCAGATAGAGAATAGAAGAATTCCCCTGTATTCCTCTGATACGGTCACAACGTTCTCCCATCTTATAAGCCCAGTAAATACCATAGATTCCGCAGGTGATCAAAGAAAACAGGAATACCATGCCTCCGCTTGTTGCCTGAGGCTCTCCGGCCAGCTGATTCACCTCATCATTCAGCTTGATCATCCAGTAAATACTGTAGATGCCGCAGGTGAGAAAAGAAAAAACAATTGCAAGTACAAGATTACGCGGCATAATGCCTGCAGTTGCCCCATTTCGGTAATAATTGTTCTGATCATAGTTGTTCTGGTATGCATTCTGGTAATATGCATTCTGCTGGAACTGGCTTTCCTGCTGCGTTTGATTCTCCTGTGTATGAGCATTATCATCAGGAGCAGGAAGTGGAGCACCACATTCCTGACAGAAAGAAGCACTGTCTTCGCAGAGCGAATTACATTTTGGACAGATTTTCATAGAAGATTCTCCTTTGCCTGAATTAGTTCGAAAATTGTCAGAAGCTGACAAGATCCTTCTGAAAAGTATCGTAGCATAAAAAGATACAAGTTACAAGAAATGTAGCCAAGTTTTAGGATATCTTAAGATTCCGATAGAAATAAACCCGGAAGATGCATAATATTCTTCCTTTTTCTTTCAAAAAGTTTGTGGTAGAATAGTAATGTTTCTGAAAACAAAACAAGAGGAGATGAAAGTATGCCAGTATTTGACTTTAACAGTGCACCGGAAGATAAGAAAGAAGTTCAGTGTACTTATACAACATTTTGTTCCAATGAAGACCATGCGACACCGGAGTGTCCGATTCTTGTTCTGGATAATCAGAACCGGAAGTGGAACCATCATTCTTGCGGTGTATTTACCAATCAGAATAAGCAGACCGCATTTGAGTTTGATGAAAAGGACGGAACATGCAGTGCAGATATCCTGAAAGTGGATGCACGTTTTGTCAGCCTTTTAAAATGGCTTGGAGAGAATCACATTAACGTACGTCTTTCCGGAGAAAATAAGCCGGATGGTTATGCCGTTTACAGAATCCGTGAGATCGCATTTGGAGGCGGGACAAAATTATCTGCTGAGGACGGTTTCCTTCAGTTTATGATTGAGCGGCTGTTTGCAAGTAACGCACCGACAGAAGAAGCCGGAGATGAGGAGCAGGAAGAGTCCGGAGATGACATGAAGCTTACAAGTATTCAGAGCATTACAGACTTTATGACATGCGCAGGACGTACACTTCCGGATAACATTCGTCTGTGGGCAAGAAGAAATCTTGCAGTTGCACGTTCTCACGAGGTCTCTCAGGAAGAGCGCCGTCACGCACAGAGAGCACTTTCTATTATGATGAATATTCAGTGGAAGAGCAATTACTTTGAAGCAATCGATCCGGATGAAGCAAGAAGGATTCTGGATGAAGAACTGTATGGAATGGAGAAAGTAAAGCAGAGAATTATTGAGACGATCATTCAGATCAATCGTACACATACACTTCCGGCTTACGGACTTCTGCTTGTCGGACCGGCTGGAACAGGTAAATCCCAGATCGCATATGCCGTTGCAAGAATCCTTAAACTTCCTTGGACAACACTGGACATGAGTTCCATTAACGATCCGGAACAGCTGACAGGAAGTTCAAGAATCTATTCGAATGCAAAGCCGGGTATTATCATGGAAGCATTCGCCATGGCAGGAGAATCCAATCTGGTATTCATTATTAATGAGCTGGATAAGGCAGCATCCGGAAAAGGAAATGGAAATCCGGCAGATGTTTTACTTACACTACTGGATAACCTTGGATTTACAGACAATTACATGGAGTGTATGATTCCTACCGTTGGTGTATATCCAATCGCGACAGCGAACGACAAGGATCAGATCAGCGCACCGCTCATGTCCCGTTTCGCAGTTATTGATATTCCGGATTATACACCGGAAGAGAAGAAAGTGATCTTCTCCAAATTCGCACTTCCGAAGGTGCTGAAACGTATGAGCCTGAAGGCAGAAGAGTGCATTATGACAGAAGAGGCACTCGATGAAGTGATTGAACTGTACTCCAACACATCAGGAATCCGTGATCTGGAACAGGCAGCAGAACACATCGCAGCGAATGCGCTGTATCAGATTGAGGTGAACCATGTGGAGAAAGTTGAATTTGATGCAGAGATGGTAAGAGAACTGCTTGGATAAAGTTGGGCTTTGCCCTTCAGCAGATGAAAGGGAGCATATCAGAATTATTTCGGTTCTTTCTGATATACTCCCTTTATAACGTAAATAAAACTAAATGCAAATAAAGTTCAATTCCTACTGTCTATAGTACTGCAGGAACTCCCCGATCTTACCAACCGCCTCTTTCAGCACTTCAATACGCGGCAGATAAACCACACGGAAATGATCCGGCTGATGCCAGTTGAACCCGCTTCCCTGAACGATCAGGATCTTCTTTTCACGAAGCAGATCAAGAGCAAATTTCTCGTCATTCACAATATTGAACTTCTTCGTATCAATCTTCGGGAACATATAAAATGCAGCCTGCGGTTTTACTGCGCTGATTCCCGGAATATCCGTCAGAGCCTTGTAAACATATTCACGCTGCTCGTAAATACGTCCACCCGGAACAATATAATCATTTACACTCTGGTGTCCGCCGAGAGCTGTCTGTACAATCGACTGCGCCGGAACGTTAGAGCAAAGACGCATGTTGGAAAGCATCTTGATTCCCTCAATATAGTCTCTCGCAATATTTTTATTTCCACTTAAGATCATCCATCCGATACGGAATCCGGCGATCATATGGGACTTGGACAGTCCGCTGAATGTCACGCAGAACAGATCCGGTGCGAGAGAAGCGATAGAAACATGCTCTTTTCCATCCATAACAAGACGGTCATAAATCTCATCAGAGAAAATGATCAGCTGGTGCTCTCTTGCGAGGTCTACAATCTGCTGCAGTACTTCCTTTGGATAAAGCGCACCGGTCGGATTGTTTGGATTGATGATAACGATCGCTTTTGTACGGTCATTGATCTTCTTACGCATATCTTCGATATCCGGATACCAGTCAGACTGCTCATCACAGATATAGTGTACAGGCTTTCCACCGGCAAGTGTTGCACAGGCAGTCCAGAGCGGATAATCCGGAGACGGGATCAGAATCTCATCCCCTGTATCCAGAAGAGCAGACATGGTAAGATTGATCAGCTCACTGACACCATTTCCTGTGTAAATATCGTTCATCGTTACATTCGGCAGGTGCTTTAACTGGGCATACTGCATGATTGCTTTTCGTGCAGAGAACAGACCGGCAGAAGCAGAGTAGCCTTCACAGTCAGAAAGCTGACGGCTCATGTCATAGATCACCTCATCCGGTGTACGGAAGCCGAACGGAGCCGGATTTCCGATATTAAGCTTCAGTACATGAGTTCCCATCTCTTCCATTCTGGCAGCCTCATCAACAACCGGACCTCTCACATCATATAATACATTATTTAACTTGGATGATTTCTTGAATTCTCTCACTTTCATACCTCCTGAATTATCTGCGGATGTCTGTACCTTATCAACATCTGACAGTGTAGAATCATTATTATTATTGTTGTTTAACCAGTCAGGATCAACCTGCAGGGCATCTGCCAGAAAATGTAAGATGTCAGTACGCGGGATGGTCTTCCCACTGACATACTGGCTGACATGACTTTTCCCAAGCTTGATCCCTTTCTGCTGGGCAAGACGAACAAGATCAACCTGCTTCAGGCCTTGCTCGTTCATAGAGGTTTTTAATCTGTCTGCAAAGGTTTCCATAAAGCTCCTTTCTGAGTCTGGGGGTCAGCCCCCATTAACATTCTTCCGGGGGTCAGACCCCATTAACAAAGTATAAAGTTCAATTTAAAATCTGTTTCAATACGAAAATCTTCAAAAAGTTCAATTTAAAAGTTCAAAACTTTAGTCAGAGAATACCACGATAAATGAAAAAGTTCAAT
>ERZ869983.710-NODE-710-length-10610-cov-4.790183_pt1 | contig 10610 bp, 10 predicted proteins | sample MGYA00521106_ERZ869983 | MGnify/ENA primary metagenome ERZ869983 (study PRJEB32232, sample SAMN07284972) | human gut metagenome | biome: human-associated habitat; material: feces | host: Homo sapiens | place: Tanzania | collected 2014-04-05 ...
AGCAAAATAAAAAGTAATTTGTATAAAAGCACTAAAAAGATTGATGAAATATAGGATTTATTCTATACTAAAGAAGAAAAATGCGTTAAATATGCATTTAAAAACACAAGTAGACAGAAAGCGTCTATATAACGGATTAAAATAAAAGAAAGCACAGATGATGGAGGGTTAAAAATGGCAAAAACAATTAAATTTAATCTTATTTGTGATGAGAAACCAGTTCGTACAATTGAGGATTTACAGAATAATTTTTCTATTGAAGATGTTCTTGAATATTATTATAACGGTCTTTTACAGAGATGGCTTAAGGTAAGAGGATATGAAACAGAATTAGAAAAAGTGTCTGCGATTACAACAGAAGATTCTATGGAAATTATAAAAGAGTTAATTAAAATTTTTGAAGTTTCAGTTGAAGAAGAGGAAGTGGAAGAAAGTATTTATATGCTGAAGTTCTTAGAAGAACGTAAAGAGTCTTATGAGATTTACAGAAAACAGGATATAGCAACCAAACAAATAATTGAAGATTATGAAAGTGGATATCAAAATTTGATTAATGAAATATTGGAAGAACCAGATAATGCAGCTCGTATAAAAGCTAATATTGAGGAGATAATGACAAATTATGAGTGGGCATTTGAATTAAACCATAGGAAAATTTTTTGGGAACTAGTAGATGAAAATTTTTTGTTGGCAATGATGTGTTTATTGATGAATAAAAAATCGAGGACGTATTTTTTAGAGTCAGAAGGAGAATTGGAACCAAAAGAGTTGGGGGGACCAATTATACATGCGGATGAATCAGGAAAATTACAAGTTAAAGTAACTAGACAGCCACAAAGCATAGTTGGAGATATATTTGCTAGACAGTCGCAAAAAATGTTTGGAGATATATTTGAAGAAGTTGAAGAGGAAGTAGAAGAAGAGAGGAAAAATGCATCTGATGTTGTCTCAACGAGAAATAAAAGTGATAAATTTGCAATGTATAATATTATAAAGGTAAAAACAAAAGAGACAAAATTAAAAGATATTTTAGGAGATAATTTAAAAAGTTTTTCTGGAATAACCGATGGTTATTGGAAAGACCTTGAACCAAAAGGCAAAAAATATATGATTTTAAAAATGCAAGGTGGAGATTTTGTTCGTTCAGCAGGAGTTCAGGGTGGAGATTTGTCAAGTTCAGATGTGAATGGTAAGTTTGTAATTGTTGATGGAATTGACTATAAGAGTAATAATTCAAATCATGAATTGTGGTATATGGAGGTATAAGCATGAAAAGAAGTACAGTAAATATTTTAGCCTCTTATATTGATGCACTTCATCCAATTATTTATATTAATCATTTTGATTTTCAGGTGATTGATGAAGCAATTGCAAATGTGGGACAAAATGTAAAATGCATAGAGTTTAATAATGCGTTAGGTATATTAGATTTTAAAACAAAAAGTCCAATGCATGAGTGCGATTTAGAACAGTTTTTAAAATTAACAATGAATGACGGGTTTGAGCAGGAAACGTATCTGATTTTAAAGGATGTTCATAATGAATTAAAATCTCCAAAGATTATTTCCTTATTGAAGAGAATTGCAGAGTACAATTTGTACAATGATAATTATAATGCCACAATTTTTATTTTATCAGAAATAACGGTGATTCCAAGAGAACTGGAAAACTACATAACTATTTTTGATATTCCGTTACCGACTACAAAAGAGATACTAGCAATTATTGAAAATTTTATTTCAGATATGGAAATTTCTGTAGAACAGGATGTTATTGATGAAATTGCTTTATCTTTTAAAGGATTAAATGAGTTTCAAATAAAACAGATTTTAAATTTGGCATATCAAGATGGTGGATGTATTGACAGAGAAGATAAATTGCTTATTTTAAAAGAAAAAGAACAATTTATTAAAAAATCAGGAATGCTTGAGATTGTTAATTTTTCAGAGACAATTGATGACATTGGTGGATTAGAAAATCTGAAAGATTGGCTTGGAAGGAAAGCTAAAATTTTTGCAAATCTGGATAAGGCAATTAAATTTGGCGTAGATGTTCCGAAGGGAATTATGATTATTGGTATGCCTGGGTGTGGAAAAAGTCTGACTGCGAAAGCAACAGCAAGTTTGTTTGAAATTCCACTGGTTCGTCTTGATGTAGGACGTCTGCTTGGAAAATATGTGGGTGAGTCTGAAGAAAATATGAGAAAAGCTTTAAAATTATCAGAGGCAATCAGTCCATGCGTACTTTGGATTGATGAGATTGAGAAAGCATTTGCAGGAGTTGGAAGCGAAGGTGGAGGAAATGATGTTACCACCAGATTGTTTGGTCAGTTTTTAACGTGGATGCAGGAAAAAGAAAATACAGTTTTCATTGTTGCAACTGCAAATGATATTTCCAGAATGCCGGCAGAATTTTTAAGAAAGGGTCGTTTTGATGAACTATTTTTTGTAGATTTACCAAATGGAGAAGAACGTCACAAAATATTGGAAATCCATTTAAAGAAGCGTAAAAAATGGAATAAAGGAATTGATAGTATTGCACTCATTAAAGAAACAGAAGGTTTTAATGGAGCAGATTTAGAGGCAGTAGTAAAAGATACGATAGAAATGGCATTTATAGATGGAAAGGATACAATTCAGACAGAAGATTTAATAAAAGCGGTCAAAGATACAAAATCAATTTCAAGCACATTAAAAGAAAAGATAAAAGAAATAAAGACAACGATTGAAAAGATTGATATTAAACCTGCAAGCAAACAGGAAATAAAGTAGGAGAAAAAAGATATGAGTGAAGAAGAGAAAAATATATTGCTTCTTGATGAAGAAGATTCCCCTATATTAACGGAAAAAGAGTGTGAAGAATTTAAACCGGTATTAAAAGATTTTATTAGCAGTTATGCTGAAAATAGAGATAAACCTGTAGAAGAATGGTTAAGTGTAAAGATGCAGGAACAGCTTCCAGAAAGAAAATCGGAAGAAGTTCAAAATATGGCAAAAGAAATTATTGAGACTTTACAGGTAAATGAAAGAAATCAAGAATCATTGAGTCAGGCAGTTTCAAATGGAAGGAGTAAAGAAAGCTGGTTTGCCTCTTCCGTTCAAAAAACAACATCTGCTATGTCTGCTCAAGAGGCATCAAAATACCTTCAAAATCTGGATATGGCACTGGAGCAGTCAAACGATGCATTGTATCGAACAATAACGACAAAGGCAGGTACGATTAATCAGAATCCAAGTTTGGATGGATTTATTGCAGAACAATATCATGCACAGACCTTTAATTTAAATGCAGAAGCAAATGGAAGCGAATATCGGGCAAGAGTGTTGGAACCTAGTAAAGGTGGGTATGCAAAAAACTCTGTTGATATTGTGATTGAAGATGGAAATGGAAAAATAGTACGACGATATCAGTCAAAATATTGTAAAGATGCAGCCGCAACAGAGAGGGCATTTGCAAATGGAGATTATCGTGGACAACAAAAATGCGTACCAGCGGGACAAGAGAATGAAATAAGCAAAAAATGTACATCAGTAATTGAATCTCCAGATGGAGTGAAAAGTAAACCACTTTCAAAGGAAGGGGCTAAAGAATTACAAAAAGATGCACAGAGTGGAAATTGGAAAGAATTAGATTGGAATGAGTATGCTGTAAAGGATCTTGCTGTTGGAATTGGAAAAAACGCAGGGAGAGCAGCGGTTCAAGGTGCTGCAATCGGAGTAGGGATGAATATAGCACAAAAATTATGGAATGGAGAAGAGATTGAGGCAGAAGAGGTAGTGGAAACTGCAATTACAAGTGGAGCTGATTTTGGAGTAAAAGCCGCAGCAGCAGGTGCATTAAAAGTTGGAATAGAAAAAGATATTATTAAAGTAATACCAAAAGGAACTCCGGCTGGAACAATTGCCAACATTGCGCATATTGCAGTTGAAAATGTGAAAGTAGTTGGAAAAGTAGTGTCTGGGGAATTGTCTTTGAAAGAAGGCGTTGAAAAAATGGAACAGACAACGGTAGCCACGGCAGCAGGTTTAGCAGCAATGGCAGAAGGAGCGGCGGCAGGTGCTGCGATTGGAGCTGTACTTGGACCAGTTGGGGCAGCTGTAGGTGGTTTTGTAGGCGGTTCTGTTGGGTATATGGCAGGTTCTAAAGTAGGAGAAACTTTAGTAAAAGGTGCACAAAAAGTAAGGGATTGCGCAGTTGAAGCGGTACATTCAATTGCTTCAGGTATTAGTAATGCGGTAAGTTCAGTTGCAAGCGGAATTGGAAATTTTGTTGGAGGGCTTTTTGGGTGGTAAGAAAATTGTCTAAAAATAAAATTAAAAACTTATTTCAACCAGAAAATTCGATGAAATTTTGACTCTTGCATCGTAAAATAGAACAAGTAAAAGAAAATAAACAGGCATATCAGACATGGGGAATGATATGCCTGTAGTACGTTCATTTTGAAATTGGAAAGAGGGTATTTTGAAATGGGATTAACAAACTATGTAAGTGCAATGGATTGCTGGAAGGGACGTATTGACAGTACAACAGATTATGATGCATTTCGCTGGCATCAGTGGGTACAGCCGTTGGATTTGAATATACAGACGGAAAAGCCGGAGTGTGAACTGGGTTTTGCTTTTATCGGTTTTTGCAGTGAGCAGGGGGTAAAGCGTAACAAAGGTCGTGTCGGAACTGCGCTTGCACCGGATTTTATCCGTGCACAGATGTCAAATCTTCCATGCACATTTTTACAGGATGTCAAATTATATGATGCCGGAAATATTTTATGTGATGAGATTTCAATGGAAGAGGGACAGAAACTACTTGGCATGGCAGTGGAGAAAATTTTGGATTTAGAGCTGTTTCCGATTGTACTTGGAGGCGGTCACGAGACAACTTTTGGCCATTTTCGGGGGCATCTGGCAGATATGAAGAAGAAAGAAACGCCTCTTGATATGGGAATCATTAATTTTGATGCGCATTTTGATTTAAGACCTTATGAAAATGGTCCGTCTTCCGGTTCGATGTTCCGCCAGATTGCAGATATTTACAAAAAGGAAAATGTGCAGTATCATTATCTTCCGTTGGGGATACAGGAACATAGTAATACTGTCAGTTTATTTAAATTTGCAAAAGAAATCGGAACAGAATATATTCTTGCAAAGGAAATTCAAAATTCCAATTATGCAACGATATTAGATAAAGTGGATACCTTTTTATATCAGTGCAGTTCAGCATATATTACTGTATGCACCGATGTATTTTCTTCCGCTTTTGCTCCGGGAGTCAGCGCAACACAGTCTCTTGGATTGGACCCTGAAGTGGTGCTTCCGATTATCAAACATATTTTGAGAACCCGCAGAGTCAGAGGATTTGATATCTGTGAAATCTCTCCGAGATTCGACCAGGATAATACGACTGCAAATCTTGGTGCAGTAATTATCTTTGCGGTAGTAAATACGCTTTGTAAATTAAATAATCTGGCAATCGATGTATTGGAATAGCGGGAAATTATTAAGAAAGCAAGAGGAAAAAGACAATGTATTATGTGCCAGACGGAACAAAAGAATGTGGATTTTATGAATGTAAAAAATGCGGAAATCGTTTTCTTTCTCTCCAGACGATGGAAAAGATTCCGTGTCCGGAATGTGAGGCAGAAATCGACTATGAAATCGGACCGGATGAAAGCTTGGAAGATGTTTTAGACACTGCTGTCTTACTGGAAAAAATTGAAGGACAAGAAGAAGTAGAAAAAATGGATGCACTTTTAAGCCTTGCAATTACCGGAGGGGATGATAGTTGGATTTAAGAGTTCGCATCTATAAATTTTTAAAAAAAGAAGTAGTGCTTTGTGTTGCTTTTGTGCTGGCTGTAATTTCTTCTTTTTTGATTCATCCGGACAAGAAATATATACAGTATATTGATTTTCGAACCTTAGCAATTTTGTTTTCTCTTATGAGTGTTATGGCAGGATTAAAGTTGCATGGAGCCTTTGATTTTGTGGGGCGTAAGATGCTGGAAAAAACAAAATATCTTTGGCAGGTCATTTTAACTTTAGTGCTTCTTACTTTTTTTGGAAGCATGCTGATTACAAATGATGTGGCATTGATTACCTTTGTGCCATTTACTTTTGTGGTGTTTAATTTGCTGGGAGAATCCTACCGAAAAAAACAAGTTTTATGGGTAGTCTGTGTTCAGACGATCGCAGCAAATCTTGGAAGTATGCTGACTCCCCTTGGAAACCCGCAGAATCTTTACTTATATGGAAAAAGCGGGTTGTCATTTGGAAGGTTTCTTCTATTAATGCTGCCTTATACCTTAACTGCGCTGGCGCTTCTTTGTATTTGGAGTTTTTTGCTTTGTGTGAAAGAAAAGAAAAAAGTAATTCGAATGGAGTGGAAGTCAGAAGAGCAAGTATTTTGTAACTGGAAGAAAATAAGAGGTTATCTGATATTATTTGGAATCTGCCTGCTTGCGGTCCTACATATCATAGATTATCGAATTTCTTTTTTGATTGTGTTGCTCCTTATCCTTCTATGGGACAGGAAAAGTTTGAAACGAGTAGATTATTCGTTATTACTTACGTTTGTTGCATTTTTTATCTTTATTGGAAATGCAGGAAGAATTTCTGCTTTTTCACTATGGCTAAGTCAAATTATAGAAGGACGGGAGGTAATTGTGGCAGTGCTTGCAAGTCAGATTATCAGCAATGTTCCGACTGCACTTTTATTATCCGGATTTACCAATAAAATTTCCCTTCTGATTATCGGAACAAATTTGGGTGGTCTTGGTACATTAATTGCATCAATGGCCAGTTTGATTTCTTATCGTCAGATTGCACAGGAAGAAACAGAACGAAAAGGAAAGTATTTTTTGATTTTTACAATCTCAAATGTTATTTTCTTGTTGATTCTTCTTGGAGTATGGAAGATGACAGGGGTACAGTAGAAAATCTGTATGGAAGAAGGAAGTGTAAAAGCTATGAGAAAACATGCGTTAATTGTCGGACCACGCAGGGTTGGAAAGAGTACATTAATTCGTAAAGTAATAGAAGTTTTGAATTGTTCGGTAGCAGGTTTTGAGACAAAAAAAGAATCAAAAATGGAGGATGAAACGCTGGGTTCTCCCATTTATATTCATACGATAGGAATGCCGTGGCATTATTCCGAAGAAAATCTGTTGGGATATTGCAAAAACCAGAAAACACAAAGAATCAGCGATGCATTTAACCGTTATGCAGAAAATCTGTTACAGCCAGTACCCGAGGGAACGATTCTTTGCTTTGATGAGATTGGATTCATGGAGTCAAAAGAAAAGGCATTTTGTGATGCAGTTTTAGAACGACTTGACGGAGACATTCCGATTCTTGCAGCAGTAAAAGATAAAGAAATCCCTTTTTTAAATCAAGTGCGAAATCATCCAAACTGCAAATGCTTTTTTATTACAGAAGAAAACAGAGACAAGTTAGTGGATGAAGTGCTTGAATTTATGAAAAATCAAATAGAAAAATAAATATTCAGAAAATGGATAAAAATTTGGCAGAGACAGGCTGGATTTTTATCCATTTTTGATTTACAGGAAATTGCTATCTTAATAAAAATGATTGAAAAAGGGCTGCTCATGATTGCAGTTCTTTTTGTTTTTTATAATAAAAAAATAAATAGGTACGACAAAATATGACGTCCTTGGTTGCTATGATAATAGCAATGGAGGAGTAGAAAAATGGCGAGAACAGATAAGGCTATGCGAATACTTTCTACGCAGTTGGAATTGCTGAGAGGAGGGAAAGTTTATAAAAAATCGTATTGTAAAAAGAATGAAGTCAGTGCACGAACATTTGACAGAGACATTGTTGAAATTCGTATGTCATTAAGTGAATCATTTTCGGGACAGGAAGTGAAATATGTAAAGAATGAAAATTATTATTATCTGGATAAACCGGATATGATAAAACCGTTGACTGCGATTGAAGCTTCTTTTTTGTTGGAAATGATAAAAACATGTCAGGTACTTCAAAGGGAAGAATATGTGGGAATGGTAGACAGTATTGTGAAGGCGACGGAATTGAACCGCCGTCAGTCGCTTGAAAAAATGGCAGAGAAATATAAAAAAATGGACATAGGAGTAAGCGAGGATGCGATACTGAAAATGCTGTGGGATTTACTGCAGTGTGTTGTAGAACAGGATAAAATCAGGATTCATTTTAAAGATAAAAGAAAAATAGAATTATCACCGGTCTTTTTGTGGATGTATCAAGATAAAATTTATCTGTTTGCTTATGAGAAAAAAACATTAAATGTATATTCTCTGCAGGAGATTGACTGGTTTACACTGCTTGGAAGGAAATATCCGAGAGAACTTCAGGAGAAATTTTATAAAGTTTCCTGTGAACAAATACATAAAAGGATAAAAAATATAGAAGAATCAAAAGAAGAGGAGTAGGCATATCGACAGGGTTTTTTAAATAATGTAAAGGAGAATTTGAATGAATGGGACAAAATCTGCAAAAGAATATCGAAAAGGAGAACGATTAGAAATTACAGAAGAGAAAATGACAGAAGAAACACTGGAAAAAATAGAAAAGATATTTCAGGAATTTCTCGAAGGGAGAAATGAAAATTCAAAAAAGATTGCAGATTCTGTAGAACTTTATGAAAAAGAATTAGAAGATTTTAATCGAAGCATGAGAGCAGGAATCACAAAAGAATCGTGGTTTCTGGAAAAATTACAGGATAAAGCGAAAGGACTTTCCATTGATTATTTTGGAAATATTCTTTTGGAGATGAATCAAAAACTGGCTGAATCAAACAGAACAATGAGCAAACTGCTGTTTGAAACAGAAGAAATAGATAGAACTAATATTGAGCAGAAGAAAACCGTAAGAAAATGCAAAACAAAGTGGAATAGTTATAATACGAAAGAAGTTGCACTGGAATTAGCAAGAGAAGCCAAATGTCAGCTTATGTTTTGGAATCAAAAGGATGAGTGGCTGAAAAATTCACAGTTTTTAGAAAACCTGGCAAAAAGCTGGTTTGAACAGGAGATAAATACAAATAAAAATAGTGAATTAAAAAACGTCATTGCAGAAGCATTACAGACCGCAGGGAAAGAACAGCTTCTTCCATATCAATTTTCACGGCTTTCAACAGAGTGGCTTACCAGAATAGCCTGCGTATCGATAGAACATTTGAAAATTATATGGGAAACTGCAAAAGGAGAGATGGCAATGCGGGAAGCAACAGAAGAAATCGAAAAGTGTATTCTTGTATTATATTCTTCTTTTGACTTGAAAAATGTAGACTTTCTCTGCTTTTATGCCCCTTTGTTAGGGAGAGTGACAGAGGATGTCCTTAATAGAACAACAGATAAAGAAAATAAAGAGAAAAAAGAGAAAGAATAGTCGAAAATTCAGGGCAGAATATTGTAGAAAAAGAGCAAAAAAGGTATACTAAGAGATAGCAAGAGGAGTGGCTTTTCTTAGAAAATTATAAAAGGAAAAAATTTTTAAATGACAAAAAGGATGGACAGAATGTGTCTATATCAAATGCTATGATTGAATCAAACGATGGAGGAAAGCCATATATGAAAGAGAAAAACGAAAGTAAAGAGAAAAACAAAACCAGAAACGAAGATAAGAATGAAAGTAAAATTATCAGAGTTTTAGAAATCTATACCAGACTGTTAAACGGAGCGGTTATCAACAAAGAAGAAGAGGCAGAGAGGTATGGAGTGGCAAAGCGAAGCATTCAAAGAGACATTGATTCAATTCGGGAATATTTAAGACGAACCGATAATAAAAGCGGAGTATATGATTTAGTTAACTATGATTACAGAAAAAAAGGCTACTGTCTGGAACATATTTACAAAGTAAAATTAAAAAGCAGTGAAATACTTGCAATCTGCAAAATCCTTTTAGAAAGCCGTTCGATGACAAAAAGAGAGATGACAGATATTCTGGATAAATTAATCGAATGTTGCGTTCCACTTGAGAATCAAAGAGTAATTAAAGATTTAATTTTAAATGAGGAATTTCATTACATAGAGCCACAGCATAAAACAGTATTTATCGATAAAATGTGGAATGTCGGGCAGGCAATTCGAGAGCATCAGTACATAGAAATCGAATACAAAAAGATGAAAGGAAAAGAAACAGTAACAAGAAAACTCAAACCGGTTGCGATTATGTTTTCGGAGTATTATTTTTATCTGACGGCATTTATTGACGATAAAAAGGTGCGGGAAGATTTTAATATCTTAAATGACTCTTTTCCAACGATTTATCGAATGGACCGAATTCACTCTTTAAAGATTTTAAAAGAAAAGTTCAACATTCCATACAAAGACCGATTTGAAGAAGGAGAATTTCGGAAACGGATTCAGTTTATGTATGGCGGACCACTGCAGAAAGTACGCTTTAAATACAGTGGAATTTCTGTTGAAGCAGTGCTTGACCGCCTGCCGACTGCAAGGATTCTGCATGAGGATGAAAGCGGATATACGATTGAGGCAGAAGTGTTTGGAGAAGGGATTAAGATGTGGATACGGAGCCAGGGAGAGTTGATAAGTGAGGTGAGTTATCGGTAGGAGATGTAGAGTAGTTCGGCAGAATTGATTTTCTGTTAGAGGAA
>ERZ869983.713-NODE-713-length-10579-cov-6.357932_pt1 | contig 10579 bp, 9 predicted proteins | sample MGYA00521106_ERZ869983 | MGnify/ENA primary metagenome ERZ869983 (study PRJEB32232, sample SAMN07284972) | human gut metagenome | biome: human-associated habitat; material: feces | host: Homo sapiens | place: Tanzania | collected 2014-04-05 ...
CGAATAATCTACAACAAAGTGAACATATTTTATAAGTTGTCGTAATTTTCATTTGAATACATGAAAATAATTGAAAAATGAGTATAATAATACTGATAAAAAAAGAAAATGGAGGAGATTATGGGTTATCGTATAGGATTCGACATTGGAAGTACAACAATCAAAGCGGTTGTTATAGATGAAAATAACCAAATCTGTTATAAAAGTTATGAAAGGCACAAGGCACAAGTGCGCCAAAAGGCTTTAGATAAATTAATAGAATTAAAAAAATATACAAAGGAACCATTTAAATTCGCAATCAGTGGATCTGGTGCCTTAGGACTTTGTGAGCAAGGGGAATTACCTTTTGTTCAAGAAGTGTTCGCAAGTGCAACAGGCGTTTCTAAATTATATTCAGAAACAGATTGTGCTATTGAGCTTGGCGGAGAAGATGCGAAAATTCTTTTCTTTCAAGGAAGTGTAGAACAAAGAATGAACTCTACTTGTGCTGGAGGGACAGGTGCTTTTATTGACCAAATGGCAACCTTATTAAATATGTCATTGGAAGAAATGAACGAAGCTAGCTTAAACTATCATCGCTTATATCCAATCGCATCACGATGTGGAGTGTTTGCGAAAACAGATATTCAGCCATTAATTAATCAAGGTGTGGATAAATGTGATTTATGTGCAAGTATATTTCAAGCAGTTGTGGATCAAACAATTACTTCGCTTGCACAAGGAAGAAAAATCGAAGGAAACATTTTGTTTTTAGGTGGACCACTTTATTTTATGAGTGGATTAAGAAACCGATTCGTTGAAACTTTAAAATTAAGTGACGCTCAAGTGAATTGTCCTGAAACAGCCATTAACTTTGTGGCTTTAGGAACAGCGCTTTGTGCAGATAAAGAATATACATATGATGAATTGTACAAAATATTAGAGGACTTGGTGCATGCACCGGCTAAATTAGCAGAATCAAAGCCTTTGTTTGAAAGTGAAGAAGATTATCAAAAATTTATTGAGCGTCATAAATCACATGATGCAAAGTATGCCAAGTTAAAGGATTATGCAGGCAAAGCGTATTTAGGAATTGATTCTGGTTCTACTACCACAAAATTGGTTTTACTCGATGAAAATGATGCGATTTTATATGATTCGTATACATCAAATAAAGGAAATCCACTCGATGTAGTATTGGAAGACTTAAAAAAGATTTATGAAACAAACCCAAATATTAAAATCTATGGAGCCTATGCGACTGGATATGGAGAAGAATTGATGCGTCATGCCTTCCATTTGGATGGTGGGATTGTTGAAACGATGGCACACTATACGGCTGCTCGATCTTTCAATCCAGATGTAGACTATATATTAGATATTGGTGGACAAGATATTAAGTGTTTTAAGATTCGTGAAGGACACATTGATGATATTGTGTTGAATGAAGCTTGTTCAAGTGGGTGTGGTTCATTCATTGAAACATTCGCAAAATCACTTGGATATGATGCGAAAGAATTTGCGACACTTGGCTTGAAATCAAAACATCCAGTTGATTTAGGAACGCGTTGTACAGTATTTATGAATTCAGGTGTGAAACAAGCACAAAAGAATGGTGCTAGTATTGAAGATATTTCGGCTGGACTTTGTAAATCTGTTGTAAAGAATGCGTTGTATAAAGTAATTCGTGCAAAGAATAAAGAGGATATTGGAAAGCATATCGTTGTACAGGGTGGAACTTTCCAAAATGATTCAGTGCTTCGTTGTTTTGAACAAGAACTTGGACTTGAAGTCATTCGACCAAGCATTGCCCCTTTAATGGGAGCTTATGGAGCGGCTTTATACGCAAAAAAATTACATCGTACTCGAAGTAATATTTTGAATTATGAACAACTTGTTAAATTTACGCACAAATCACAATCTGTAGCTTGTCAAGGCTGCAACAACCATTGTTCATTGACAATTAATACATTCAATGATGGAACGCGCTTAGTTGCGGGAAATAAATGCGATAAGATGGTACATCGTGTTGAAACAAAGAAGGAAGAACTTCCAGATCTATATAAGATCAAAACGGATATGTTGAATGCGCAAAAGAAGAAATTTAAACATGATAAAAAGATTGGTATGCCTCTAGTTTTAAATAATTATGACCTATTACCATTCTGGACACGTTTCTTTGATAGCTTAGGCTATGAAATTGTATGGTCAACACCAAGTACAAAGGAAATGTATCATTCAGGACAACAAAGCATTCCAAGTGATACGGCATGTTTCCCTGCAAAAGTGGTGCATGGACATATTCAACAATTGATTGATAAAGGTATGGATGTGATTTTCTATCCATGTATGACATATAATGTGGACGAACATCAATCGGATAATCATTATAATTGTCCATTGGTTGCCTACTATCCAGAAGTAATCGCAGCTAATATGGATTTTGATAAGACAAAGATTGTATATCCATTTATTAGTTTTGATGACAATGCGACTTTTGCGAAGGCAATTCGTATGCATTTTGAAAAGGTGGGTATTCATTTTAATGAAAAGGATATTATTATTGCGAAAAATGCAGCAATGAATGAGTATGAAGCTTTCCATGAACAATTAGTAAAAGAACATCGAAAAGCAGTGGAATACGCACGCGAAAACAATTATCCAATTATAGTACTTTGTGGACGTCCATATCATTTGGATCCGCTGATTAACCATCAAATAAATCAATTATTGACACAGTTAGGCTTTGTGGTTGTCAGCGAGGAAAGTGTTCCTAGACAAGCAAAACATAAAGTGAATGTGTTAAATCAATGGACATATCATGCAAGATTGTATCAAGCAGCACACTATGTGATTGAGAATAAAGATATGAACTTGATTCAGCTTGTAAGCTTTGGCTGTGGTATTGATGCGATTACGAGTGATGAAGTTCGAGATATATTAAAGGATGGAAATAAATTTTATACGCAAATCAAAATTGATGAAATTGACAATTTGGGTGCGGCAAAAATTCGTTTGCGTTCCTTAAAAGAGGCAATTGCCCAACAGAAAGGAGCATAAAGTTGAGCTTAGAATACACATTATTTAATTCTGATATGAAGAAGGATTACACAATTTTAGTTCCTTCTATGCTTCCCATTCACTTTCGCTTGTTGACACCAGTCTTTGCGAAAAGTGGATATAAATTAGAAGTTCTAACCAATGAAGGAGAGCAGGTGCGTGAAGAAGGATTGGCACACGTGCATAATGATACTTGTTATCCGGCTTTGTTGGTGATTGGACAAATGATCGATGCTCTAAAGAGTGGTAAATATGATATGAATCATGTAGCTTGTGCTATTACACAAACGGCAGGAGGGTGTCGTGCCAGTAATTATCTTTCATTATTAAGAAAGGCCTTGGCTATGGAAGGATGGCAGCACATTCCTTGTTTATCCGCTAATGCGAACGGGTTGGAAAAAGGTAGTAGTGTTGAATTTACAATGTCTTTGATTCTTCGTGTATTGTATGGAGCTTTATATGGGGATGCACTGATGTGGCTAAGTAATCAGGTAAAGCCTTATGAACTTGAAAAAGGAGCTACAGATAAAGCGGTAAATCAATTTATCGATGAACTAATTCCAACATTTGAGCATGGTTCTTATAAACAATCAAAGCATATTTATAAAAAGATGATTGAAATGTTTAAGACGATTCCTCAAGATCGTACTCAGACAAAGATTCGTATTGGAATCGTTGGAGAAATCTATATGAAGTACTCTCCGTTAGGAAATCAGCATTTAGAAGATTATTTAATTGAAGAGGGCTTTGAACCTGTGCTTTCAGGTGTTATGGATTTTGCACTATATTGCGTTGAAAATTCGATTATTGACTATGAATACTATCATATGCATGCGAAAAATCACTATATATACAATATAGTAAAGGATGTTATTATGCGTATGCAGAAAACGTTTAGAGATATGGTAAAAAAGGATGGTACATTTAATGTGCCGGATGATTTTAGTGAAGTGATTGAAAATGGAAAAGCCTTTATTGACCCAGGCGTAAAAATGGGTGAAGGATGGCTTTTAACAGGTGAAGTTGTTTCATTGATTAAATCAGGTACTTCAAATATTATTAGTGCGCAGCCATTTGGTTGTTTGCCAAATCATATTGTAGCCAAAGGAATGGTTCGTAAAATTAAGGATCAATATCCTGAAGCTAATATTGTAGCGATTGATTATGATCCAAGTGCATCGAAGGTCAATCAGGAAAATCGTATTCGATTGATGTTGGCAAATGCCAAGTTAAGTGAAGAAATGAAGGCGAGCGTATGATGGAATTTGTATATGCTTATGCATATTTTATTTTGTATGCCTTTTTAGGATGGGTATGCGAAGATTTATATTGTGGAATTCCGGCAAAAAAATTCATTAACCGAGGCTTTTTATATGGACCATACTGTCCAATTTATGGATTTGGTGCTTTATTAGTATTATACCCATTATTATTTGTGAAGGATTATCCAATCCTTGTGTTTATTCTTGGTGTTATTATTACAAGCACCTTGGAATATATTACAAGTTGGGTGATGGAAATTTTGTTTAAAACAAGATGGTGGGATTATTCTGAACGATTCATGAATATCAATGGTCGTGTTTGTTTGTTGAATTCAACTTTATTTGGCATTATGTCCATTGTAGTTGTTTATATCATTCATCCTATTATTCAAGATATTGTTTTAGATATTCCATTTACGGCATTAATGAGTTTCTTATCTGCCTTTACAATTGGCTTTGGCATTGACTGTGTATTTACTGTACTTGCCTTGCTTCGCCGCAAGAAAGTATTCCAAAAGGTACAAACACAGATGGAGGCTTTCAAAAAGGATTTCGAAGCAGAAAGTCAGTTGCGTGTTCAAGAAGCCCAAGAAGCTTTCCAAGAATGGATGCTGTCTCGTCCAGATTTATCAGAGCGTATTGAAGAATTACAGAATAGTTTGGATAACTTCTCTTTAGAAGCAAAAAAACATATTTCAAGGGCCTTCCCAGAACGTCGTATTTCTACTGAGATTCGTAATATTGTAGCCGATGGAAGATTGGCTATTGAAAAACGCAGATTGAGTGCAAATAAGAATGCAGAATTCTGTGAATTAACAAACATGGTCATGATTCAAGATGATAAGGGAAATGTTCTTGTACAAAAACAACAGAATCCAAATGGATATACGTTGCCAACAAGTCATATTGAGCTTGGTGAATCTTTTGTTCAATCAGCGATTCATGGTGTGAAAGAGAAAACAGGTTTGGATGTTGATCAATTAAAGCTTTGTGGAACAAAACAATTTACATCGAGTGACGGTTGTAGACATATTGTTTTCTTATATAAGACGAATGTGTTTAATGGAAACAAAAATGAAGAATCCAATTGGATTCCACTATCCAAAATTCATGATTATAAGCTGATTTCAGGCCTGGATGATGTGCTTGATGTGTTTAAAGAATTGGATTGTAATGAGCTTTATTATAATGCTCAATATCAATTAAAAAAATATTAGACTTTGTGGTTTACAAACAAAGTCTTTTTTTGTTATAATAACAAAGCAGGTTTATGCCTGTTCTCTGCTTCGCAAGAAGCCAAAAAAGACCAAAGGGAGGTGTACACATGAAAAAATATGAAATTATGTACATTGTGAATGCATCTTTAGATGATGCAGCGTTCAAAACAGTTTCAGATCGTTTACATGCAACAATCACTGAAAATGGTGGTTCAATTGACAAAGTAGATGACTGGGGTGTGAAAGAATTCGCTTACGAAATCGATCACATGAAGAAGGGACACTATGTAGTTATCAACGTAACTGCAAACAATGCAGGAGTTTTCGAATTCCAACGTTTGTCTCGTATCAGCAACAATGTTATTCGTATTATGGTTGTAAAAACTGAAAGCGAAAAATAATCGAGGTTAAATAAATATGATTAATCGAGTAGTATTAGTTGGGCGTTTAACACGTGATCCTGAATTACGTAAAACGCAAAGTGGAACAAGTGTTTGCTCATTCACAATGGCAGTTGGCCGTCGTGTTTCAACGCAAGGACAGCCAGATGCAGATTTTATTAACTGTGTAGCTTGGAATAAAACAGCTGATTTAATGACACAGTATTTACACAAAGGTTCATTGATTGGTTTAGAGGGACGTATTCAAACTCGTTCTTATGATAATCAACAAGGACAAAGGGTATATGTTACAGAGGTTGTTGCAGAAAGTGTTCAATTCTTAGAACCAAAAAATGCACAATCAAATTATTCAGCTCCAAGCCAAGATTATGGAATGAATCAAGGTTTTGCTCAAAATACATATGCTGCTCCTGTGCAGAATGGATATAATCAAAATTCATATTCAAATCCTGTGCAGAATACAAATAACGCATTTGATTCAACATTCAATGCAGATGACTCACTAGATATTGCTAGTGATGATCTACCATTCTAGAAAGGAAGGACTTACTTATGGCATTTAAAAAACAACGTATGGGTCGTAAAAAAGTTTGTTACTTCACTAAGAACAAAATTAAGGAAATCGACTACAAAGACGTAGAATTATTAAAACGTTTCATCAACGCTAACGGAAAAATTATTCCTAGACGTGTGACTGGAACTCGTGCAAAATACCAAAGAATGTTAGCAACAGCTATTAAACGTGCTCGTCAAATGGCTTTGTTACCTTACGTGGTTGACTAATTAGACTTCATATATTGAAGTCTTTTTTTTATTTTTATATAATATTATTATGATTAAAACGAAACAAATCACAAAAGGCGCTATGGTTTGCGCTATTTATGGAGCTTTATTATTTTTAAATCAACAGAGTGCATTAATGATTGAATCCAGTGCTTCCTGGATTTTTGCATTTCCTGTACTTATTTATACAGCTATGAGTGGAGTCAAAATGGGACTTTTGGTCACCATTTGTATGGGTTTAATGACCATGTTTTTTGGCGGCTTTACAACCTGGTTTTATAGTTGGACTTCATTATTGATTGGCTTTTTATATGGCGTGGGTGTATCTAAACACGTTAAGAATATGACGAATTTTATTTTCTGTTTTATTCTTTCTGTTTTAGCTAATTTATGTATTATTCTATTGTGGAGTACATTATTTGGTATTGATTTCTATGAAGATTTCCGTATGATTTCACAATACATTCCATTTATCAGTCTAAAAGTATTTACATACTTGATGATAGGAATGCTAGGTCTTTTACAAGCTTTATGTATTCACTTAGTCGCATTGATGGTATGCATGCGTATGCATATGGATATAGTTCAATTGCAGCCATTATCGAAGGTACAAAGTCCAAGATGGGTTGGAGTATGCTCTGTTGTTGTGTGGATTGCGTTCTTTTTTATTCAAAATGTGATAGAATGTCCAACGGGGATCGTTGATTTAGCACAAATTATTTTCTTTGTGGATTGTGCTTTACTTTTATATTTTGGTGTTGTTTATTTTATGAGTTTATGTGTAAAGTATCAAAAAAAGAAATGGTCATTCCTTTCTATTTTTGGAGCTTTTATACCTGGACTTAATTTATTGTGGATGTTTATGGGAGAATTAGACTGTCTTTTGCAGTTGAGAAAAGAATAGAGGTTTTCTATATGAAACAATTTGAAAAGTGGCGTAGTCTATGCGTTACAGGCCTTGTTTTAGGTGGCATACTATCGCTTCTGTTATTTTTGAAAAAAGAATACATATTCATGGTCGCAGCCTTGATTGTAGGAATTATTTTAATGTATGCTTTTTTTGGCTTTTGGAAAGCTTTAAAGAAGCATGGTATGAAAACAGAAGTCGATATATCAAGAGTGTTGGGTAAAGATGCCAAGGATGCACTAAGTTTTGGTGATGTTGGTATTTTAACGTACAACGAAGAATATATTGTAACGTGGGCTTCGCCTTTCTTTAAGGAAAAAGGAATTAACCTGACTAACAATAAATTGACGAGTTGGATCAGTAATATTCGTACTTTATTTGATGATGATGTAGATATGGTCATTGGTAAAAGTGAAGGTCGTATCTATGAAATCACGCGTAAAAGAGATGCTCAAATTTTGTATGTGAAAGATATTACGGATTACTATAATATGCGCCAACAGTATTTAGATAATGAAATTGTGATTGGTTTGTTGCAGCTAGATAATTATATGGAATATCAATCTTATGAAAATGAAGAGATCATGGCACAAATCAATACGCATTTAAGAGCTTCTTTGGTCACTTGGGCAAAAGAAAATAAAATGTTTGTCAGACGTTTGCGTTCAGATCGTTTCTTGGTTATTTTAAATAAAGAGATTTTGGCTCAAGTACGCAAACAGAATTTTACAATTTTACAATTAATCAAAGATGAAGCTAATAAATTGGATGTTTCTATTACTTTAAGTATGGCTTTTGCGTATGGATCGAATGATTTCACAGTTTTAGATGATATGGTCAATGAACTGATTGAACTAGCTCAAAGTCGTGGTGGAGATCAGGCGGCCATTCGTGCTAGTGGAGGAACCGTACAGTTTGTAGGTGGAAACTCAGAAACTAGTTCGACTCGTTCGAAAGTGCGTGTGCGTATTATGGCGCAATCGATTCAAGAAGCTATTATGGAATCGAATCGTGTTTATATTGCTGGACATGTGATGAGTGACTTTGACTGTATGGGAGCGTGTCTTGCCTTATCAAGTTGGGTGCATGCGTTAGGTAAAGAAGTATATATCGTATTAAAAGATGTACCTAGAGATGAGCAACTTCAAGAAGTAATGAATTCATTTATTTCAGTTGTTGAAGAAAGACATAGTTTGATTACGCCAGATGAGGCCATGGCTTCTATGGACTTCAATAAAGATCTATTGATTATGGCGGATCATGGTATTCCTGCTATTTCAAGTGCTAAAGAATTTGTAGATCAGTGCAATCGTATTCTTGTGATTGATCATCATAGACGTAGTGATGCATTTGTGAAACATACTTTATTAACTTATGTTGAAAGTAGTGCTAGTTCAGCTTGTGAATTGATTGTTGAATTGCTTCAAAATATTCCAAATCATATTCCAATTTATGAAATGGAAGCTACGATCATGTATTTGGGTATTTTAGTCGATACAAATCGTTTTAAAATGCATACGGATGCGCGTACATTTGAAGCTGCAGCTGCTTTACAAAATTGGGGTGCCAATACAAAACGTGCTGAAAAAGCTTTGTGTGAAGACTATTTGTATTTCTCAATGAAGAATGCTCTGATTCAGCAGGCTAAGCCTTATTATAATCATTTTATGATTGCGGCGATTGAAGATGAAACATTGGAAAAAACAATGATGGCTCAAGTATCGCAAGCGTTGTTGTTGATCAAGGGTTGTATCGCAAGTTTTACGATTGCGAAAGTTAAGAACAATCCAAATGCAGTTGCGGTCAGTGCTCGTAGTGATGGTTCATACAATGTTCAAAAGATTATGGAAAAATTAAATGGTGGTGGTCACTTTAGTGCTGCTGCTGTTGAAAGAGAAGATGTATCCGTACAACAGATGAAGGATATGATCTTAAAATGTATAGAGGAGGAACAAAACAATGAAAGTAATATTGCTTAAAGATATTCGTAAATTAGGAAAGAAAGACGATGTAGTCGAAGTGAGTGATGGATACGCAAGAAACTTCTTGTTCAAAAATAAGTCTGCCATTGCCTATACAAAGGGTTCTGCCAAAGTTTTAGATAAACAAATGGAAGAAAGAGCAGAGCATGAAGCAGAATTAAAAAAAGAGGCTGAGGCTTTAAGCGAAACTTTAAAGGGTATTACTTTAGAGTTTAGATTGAGTACAGGAAAAAATGGGGCAACTTTTGGTTCTGTTTCAAGTAAACAAATTGTGGAGGCATTAGCTAAAAAAGGAATTCGTGTTGATAAAAGAAAACTTCAATTGGAACAATCGATTGCTTCTTTGGGTGTGACTCGTGTTCCTGTTGATTTATATCGTGGACAAGTCATTGGTGAAATTGTTGTTCATGTAAGTGAAAAGGCATAATATGTCTCGTGAAATGCCTAATGCGGTTTCCTTAGAACAGTCTGTGCTTGGTTCTTTAATGGTTTATCCAAGAGTCATTCAAGATTGTCAGGAACTCGATTTACATGCAGAAGAATTTTATTTGCCTTCTCATCAGCAGATCTATCAGGCTATCTGTACAATTCATGAAAATGGTCAGCCTATTGATATGAATACAGTGGTTACGCGTTTGCAGGAAACGGATCAGTTGGAGTCTAGTCAAGGAGCGGATTATATTATTCGCTTGGCAGATTCAGCTATTTCAAGTGCAACATCAAGATCATATATTGAAACGATCAAGAATAAGGCACAGTTGAGAAGACTGATTTATGTTGCGGATAAAATCAGTGAAGAAGGCTATTCATCTGGGGAAGATATTGATACGGTATTAGATGATGCGGAACGTTTAGTTATGGATGTAACTCGTCATCGTAGGGGAAGTGAATTTGAATCGAGTGAAGAAATCGTTACTCGTGTTATTAATGAATTAAAAGAGCTTCGTACGATGAAAGGTGTAACTGGAATTGAAACGGGTTATGTCTT
>ERZ869983.714-NODE-714-length-10557-cov-4.327958_pt1 | contig 10557 bp, 3 predicted proteins | sample MGYA00521106_ERZ869983 | MGnify/ENA primary metagenome ERZ869983 (study PRJEB32232, sample SAMN07284972) | human gut metagenome | biome: human-associated habitat; material: feces | host: Homo sapiens | place: Tanzania | collected 2014-04-05 ...
AAATGTTAAAGCGAAAGCTACTGACATTGATACTTCTACCGTTGAAGGTGGAGATGTGTATGTCAATGGTAAAATTGACCATATAGATTCGTCTGCTGTTGAGGGTGAAGATACTTCTGTTCCTGGTACGTTGCGTCTTGAAAATGTTGACCAAAGTCAAGTTCAAAATCAACAAATCAGTTTAAATGCTTCTCTTAATCCACTCGCTACTTCTAATGATACAAAAACTGTTACCGTTAATGAAGTACAGGGCACAAAAGTTGAATCGCAAGATGAAAGTAAAAACGTTACGGTTAATGAAGTACAAGGCGAAAAGATTGAAATTGAAGACCAAACAAAAACTGTTGACTTCACATTAGGGGATTCACCAGAAACTGTCCCTGATGCTTCCGGTGTTGCTAATTATAGATTAGGCTCTTATCCTACGACCGTTCCTAGTGCAACAGGTGTTGCAAATTATGTATTAGGTTTTCATCCTACTTCTCTTCCACCGATTAATCAAACTGTTAATGTAACAAGGGTTGAAAAAACAGTAAAAGCAAATGCTTCTGGTACGTTAACATCTCCTGCACATGCAAATGGCACAGCTTACAATGTGCTTAATCTAAGACCAGCTTACGCAAAAGGCAATAAGGTTGCACTTGAACAAGATGAAACTGCCTTAGTAAACGAAATGGGAACAGAATCCATTATTCGTGATAATTCGTGGTTCTTAATTCCAGGCGGTATGCACATGCAAGCCTTGAAAAAAGGTGACATTGTATTAAATGCGTCTCAAACAAAATCTTTAATGGAACACGGCAAAGCCTCTGGACATGGTAAAGCTTATGCTAACGGTACTGTTCCAAATGTAAGAAAATTTGCATCGAAACCTCTTTCTTCTGCTTATGCAAGTGGTTCTGATGAAGAGTTTAAGGAAGATTTTGATTGGATTGAAATATGGCAAAGTCGTTTTGAAGAATCTATCGAACATTTGAATGACGCAATGTCTGATATTGTAGGTAACAGTTGGCAAAATCAAAATCAATACCTTGACCGTATGCTTAGTATGAATAGCGATGCTCAAAAAACTAATAGAAAAGCATACGATAAATATGGCGAAAAGATGAATGCAAGTAGTCTAAGTGCTGCTTACAAAGATGCAATTCGTAAAGGTAAAGTGGATATTGAAACTATTACCGACAAGGATTTAAAAGAAAAGATTACGGAATATCAAGGTTGGTATGAGAAGCAACTGCAATTAAATCGCAAATATGATGAACTTGTAGTTAATAATCTACAGTATTCTTTAAATAAATTAGAAAATATTGTGGATGATTACGATAAAATCGTAGACCGTCAAGAATCCTATGTCAGCTTATTAAGTGCAAAGAACGATTATAATGAAGCGGTTGGTGCAAAACCAGTCGCACAGAATTATAAAGATATGATGGCAGGTTACGGTGAAACTGCCAATACTATATCAAGAGAATATTCTTTAGTTAAAGCAGAATTTGACAAGCTTATTAAGTCTGGAATGATTAAGAAAGGTTCTGACCAGTACAATGAGTGGACTCAAAAACTCAATGAAATGCAACAATCTATCATCAACGCTCGTACTGAAGCAGCTAAATTAGCAGAAACGCTTCGTGAAATCCGTTGGGATGGATGGAATACTGTTAATACAAAACTTGAAAATACTCAAGAACATCTCTCGGATGTTGTTGATATGATTGATGATTTGGATAGTTTTGATGATGATGGTATTATTACAGAAAATGGTATTACCAAACTTGGATTGTATGCAGTTCAGTTAGAAAATGCTAAGAAACAGACAGCTCAATATGATACTGCTTTAAACAACTTAAAACGAGAACTTGATGCCGGACTTATTACTCAGGATAAGTATAATGAAGAACTTGCAGATTATAAGGACAAACAAAGGGATGCACAAAAAGCAAGTAAAAGTGCCCGTGATGCTATATTAAGTCTTGTAAAAGAAGGAATTAATGCTGCGATTGATGCTTATTCAGAATTGATTGATAAGCGTAAAGAAGCCTTACAAGATAATAGTGATTACCGTTCTCACACTCGTCAAGTTGAGGATTATGAGAAACAACTTGCAGATATTCAGAAACAAATAAATTCTTACAATGCAAGTGGCAGCCGTGAAGACCTTGCAAAAGTAAAGGATTTAGAGTCACAAAAAGCGGATATCAAAAAGAAATATACAGAATATCTTGAAGATTATCAGACAGATAAACAATTAGATGCTTTGCAGAAAGAGTATGACGATTTCAAGGAGAAACAGGAAGATAAAATCAAAGAGCTTGAAACCAGTTTAGATAGTCAAGAGAAAACTATTAAAGATTCCTTATCTATTGTTAAAGGAGATTATACGAAAGTATATGATGAGCTTGGCAAATTAGCAGATATTTACGGACAAAAACTTACTGATACTCTGATGAAACCGTGGGAAAATGCAAAGAACGCTTATCAGCAATACACAAATGCTATTAAAGACGTTACTAAATTTAGTGGTAGTGGAACTGTTGATAAGACAAGATATAGTTTAGCGAAAAATTCTTCTGGTCAAACTACTGTTGTTGATAACGGTACAGGTCAGACAAAGAAAAACTGGACTAAAATCGGAAAAGATTGGTATTTATCTGATGGTAGCGGTATTGTTATCGGAAACAAATGGAATAAAGATAATAATAAATGGTATCATACTGATGCAAACGGCAAGATGCAAAGCAATCAGTGGATTAAGGACAAAGGCAAATGGTATTACTTAAATAAAGATGGTTCTATGGCTACTGGTTGGCAGACTATCGGTGGTAAGAAATATTATCTTGATTATTCTGGTGCAATGAAAACAGGATTCTTCCAGACGAAAAAAGGTATTTCTTATGCTGATAAAACTGGTGCAGTAAAAAGTGGTGGATTCTTTACTGTTGATGGTAAGAGATATTATGCAAATACTGAAGGTGTTAATAAGTCTGGATGGATTAAAGATGATGGCAAATGGTATTATGCTGATGGTAAGAAAATGGGAGAAATTGTTACCGGATGGCGTAAAGTAAACAATGAATGGTATTATCTGAATAAAGATGGTTCTATGAAGTCGAGTGAATGGGTAAATGATAAAGGCAAATGGTACTATCTGCAAGCAGGTGGTGCTATGGCTAAAAATGCCTATGTCAAAGACTGGAAATCTAATTTATATTACTGGGTAAATGGTTCAGGTGAATGGGAACAGAAATGGAACACTTCCTCTCCTAACTTAAAAAAATATAAATTAGCTTATGCAAAAGGTACTGACAATTCTGCTCCTGGATGGAAAACGATTGATGAAGAAGGTACAGAATTAATTCGTACCGCTAAAGGTGATTTATTTTACTCAAAAGGTGGAGATACAATCTTCACAAATGAAATGACAAAGAAATTGAGTGACTTCTCAAAAGCTCCATCTAAATTTATCGAGCAAGCTATACCAAAATTCCAGATGCCAAAATATTCTGCTGTAAATAATACTGGTAATATCACAGTTGAAGTGGGTGCACCTCAAATTGCATTTACTGGTACAGAAAAGGATTTTGCGAAATTTGAAACAATCGTAGACAAAAAGTTGGATAATTGGAGTAAGAATATTGCTCAACAAGTAAAACAGCTTGGAGTTTACACAAATGCGAATAGAATCAGATAAAAGAATGAGGCACTCTTTAGGGGGGTGTCTCTTCTTATATACAAAAAGGTGGTGAGAATTATATGCAATTATATGTAGATTTTGAATTTAATGGTCATAAAGCGAGTGATTTTCAGTTACTACTCTGTTCTTTTGATAATGAAGATGTATCAAACGAACAAAATACAGGATATGAATTAAATTTATCTTCTTCTCGTATTCCGGCTAGTAATAGTTGGTTGTTAAAAGGTGCAAACTATGAGAATCCGTATGTGTTTAATATGACAATGATTATAAATAATAATTGTGGACAAACAGATAAAATATATTTTACTTATGAAGAAGTTCGTACAATTGAAAATTGGTTAAGTGTATCAACCTATACTGATTTGATTTTAGATGATGATGAATATAAAGATTTAATTTTCCACGTGATTCCATCAACAATTCAAAGACATAAACAGAATGGAAATGTAATTGGATTTTCTGTAGAAGTGACTTGCGATGCACCTTTTGCTTGGAAGAAAGAAGTAAAAGAATTAGTCTTAAACGATGAACAGACTGTAGAAATCAATAACACATCGGATGATAATCTTTCAAAGTACATTTTTCCAATGGTCGAATTTACACCTGCAAGTGACGGAGGATTTAGTATTAAAAATGAGACTGATAATTCTGAAATGAAATTTGAAAAGTTATTAACAAATGATAAGTTGACTATTGATTCAAAAGGAATTATCACTACTGATTCTGCTCTTGATGTATATACAACTTTCAATAAACATTTCTTACGATTATTACATGGAACAAACTCTTTGAGTATAAAGGGAAATGGGACACTTAAACTTACAATGATATATCCAAGAAAGGTGGGAATGTAAATGTTATTTAGACCAAATTTCTTGCGTAATATTGAATATTCTCATTTCTTTCTTGCAACTCCTGATAAACGTTTCAAAGGAGTTATTACAAATCTTAGCGATTGTAACGCACAATTCAAATTAAGAGAATTGAGTCAGATTACATTTAATGTACATGATTTAGAAGATACTTCGTTTTATAAGGAACTGAAGTATCTAATGAAAGTTTATGTAGAAAATGTTGGATGGTTTGTTATTTCAGAAGAACCTACTGTTCAATATGATGTGGAAACAGATACAGAATATAAAGCTGTAACAATCTCATCTTCTGAATGGGAATTAAAAAATCGTTATCTTGTAGATTTTATTTTTAACACAGGTGAAGATGATAGTATAGATGATTGCCCTGTTTGGACAGAAGATGATTCTGCAAACATTCTGAATTACGCATTAGAAAAAGCACCTCAATGGAATATTGGATATATTCATCCATCTCTCATTTCTCGTAAGCCATCTCTTAGTTATGATTCCAGAGATATTTATGGTTTTTTGAATGATGAATTAGCAAAAACATTAAATTGTATGCCAATTTTTGATACAGAAAATAATCTTATTAATATGTACCCACTTGGAGAGTATATAGATGATACTCTTGATACTTTCGGTGAAAACACTAATATTTATATCTCAAAACAGAACCTACTAAATACTTTTGGTAGACAGAGTGCAAATGATGATGGAATTATTACATATATCAATGTTTATGGTTATGATGATTTAAACATCAGAGATGCAAACTGCGGATTCGGGTATTTATGTGATTTTACATATTACTATGATTTAATGCGCCCAGAAACTAAAACGGCATGGATTGCGTATCAAGAAAAGTTAGAAAAAAATAGAGAAACATACTCTAATGCAATGGTTGCTTTATCTGATGCCCAAGAACGTTCCACATATCTTACTGCAACAATGAAGCCGGATAATTATGATGAAGCGGTTAAAAATGAAGATTGGAAAAGTTTTAGTTTAAATGAATTAAAAAATAATTTTCAATCAGCATATCAAGAACGTGTTGATGCAGCTAAAGAAGCATTAGATAAATATACAGAAAAAGATTTCGAATACAAATCTTTCAAAGAACAGTATGACGAAGCAAATCGCATATTAACAGCTATTAAAAATGAAGTAGCTGTCAGAGAAAAAGATATTGAAGCCCAACAGGCAATTATTGATGAAGCACAGGCTAAGATAGATTCTTTGAGAAAAGATTTATCATGGGAAACTAATCTTACTTCTAGTCAAATAAAAGAATTGTCTAGTTATATTAGCGAAGCTGATTTCACAGATGAAACATATATGGTAACGGATATTTATACCAATATAGATATCATCAAAGAAAAAACGGAACTTCGAGATACCGCTTTAAATAAATTATCTGCAATGAGTAGACCGCAATGGCAAATTAATACTTCTTCTGCCAATATTTTTAATATACCAGATTTTGAGCCATGGAGAGATAAATTCTTACCTGGAAACTATATGACGGTTATTATGTCAGATGATTTTTCTCAAAAATTGAGATTAATTGAGATTGACCTTAGTTTCGACGATGCAGATAACTTTACTGTTGTGTATTCTAACATGACAATCAATCGTAAAGGAATGAATGATATTGACTATTTATTCCAAAATGCATCAAGTGCAAGTAATGTATCTAGCCATCGTTCTTCCGGTTCTGGCTCTGGTTCGGGTGATGATGACTATGTTACACCAGACCAGTTAAAACAAGCTTTATATAATTTCAGTATATCTGGTGGCAATTCAACAAGTGGACTTACCCCGGCACAGTTGGAATTGTTACAACAAATATTAAATGGAAAAATTGATTCTATCACTGGTGATTATGTCAAAGTAAAAGAGCTGGCTGCGGAAATTGCTAAGATTTCACAATTAGAAGCAGGCAGTGCTTTCATTGATTATTTATCAGCTACTTTGATTACAGCTTCAAAATTACAAGTGGAAATTGCTAAGATTGACCATTTAGATGCTAACAGTGCATTTATTCAATATCTCGAAACTACAATCATAAAGTCAGCACAAGGCGAATTTGAAAAACTTCTTGCAGGATATTTAAAAACAGATGAATTAGATGCAGCTATTGCAAATATCAAAACTTTAAATGCTGATAGTGCTTTTATCAAATTCTTAAATACTCAATATTTAGTAAGTGAACAAGCAGAATTTAAGAATCTGGTTGTAAAAGTCGGGGAGATTGAAAAGCTTGCGGCAGGAGATATCACTGTAGACAGAATCACAGGTGATACTGGTCAATTTAATACATTCTTCATCAACAACTTGAATGTAGATGAAGTGTTTGGTAACAATGCTACTTTTAAAAAGATTATTTCTGATGAAATCACTTCTGAAAAAATCATCACAGGTATTTTAAATGCAGATACCGCAACTTTAAATAAGATTACTGCTGATACAGCTTTTGTACAACAATTAACTTCTCAAATAATCGCTTCTAATAAAATTATTACTTCTATATTAGAGGCTGATGAAGCTTCTATCACAAAGCTCGCTTCTGCAATCATTAATACCACAACAATTAATGCTGATATAGCAAATATAAAAAATCTACTCGCTGGTACTGCTGGCGTTGGTGATTTACAGGTAATTAATTTGACTGCGGATAATGTAAAAATTTCTGATGCAGTTATCAAAGATTTAATTGCTTCTAAAATCTCTGTAGCTGATTTAATGACTCATTCGGCTACTGCTGAGTTAATTACTCTTATTTCTCAAGATGGCAAACCATCCATTGCTTTCAAAAACTCAACTCAGCAATTTTATGATAAAGATGGAAATGTTCGTATTCAAATGGGACAAGATGGAAATGGTGAATTTAATTTCATTATTAGAGGAGCAGATGGAAAAACTTCTTTATTTGATGAAAATGGTATTACCAAAGATGGTATTCCGGATAACACTATTATCAATGATATGGTTGCTGATGGAACTTTATCAAAGGATAAATTAGGTTTCCAAATTATTGAACCAAATGACCAAGGTGGAATAGACATTTCTCAAATATATGATGGAAAAGGTGGAAAATGGGGCATTGAATATAGCTCATTTAAAGAATCTGTTTCTAATTCATTCTCTGATATGGAACAGAAAATTGAGGACAATGCGCCATTTGAAATTCGAGTTTCATCAGAGAGAGGACAAACATTCTACAACAGTATTATCACTCAGACAGTGCTTCATGCGCACTTATATAGGGCAGGAATCGAAGTAACTGACAATTATGACGAAAGTTGCTTTATTTGGAGCAGAGAGTCTTCTGACTCATCTGGTGATGTTTACTGGAATGACCAACATTCTGTTGGTGCAAAATCAATCACAATTACAAGAAATGACGTTTTTATTAGTGCATCCTTTGGATGTGCTTTTATTTTGGATGGAGAAACGTTAGCAACAACATAAAAGGAGATAAAAAAATGGGAAAAATTATTGCTTATGGAAGCACGACCATTACCGATTTAACAGACGTCGGTAAACTTTCTGCTTATTTAACTTCTTCTCAACCGCTGATAGTTAGTTATGACCCTAATGCGTCAAATACATATCAGCCAGATTGGAGCACATCAAATTTAGTGCTTACCCCTGTTGTATTCTTCAATGACCAGCAATTATCATTAACAGCAAGTGGTCTTACTATTGAATGGCAGAGACAAGCAGGAAGTGGTAGTGCTACTGCTCTTACAACAGGAGAAACCGCTAGTAAAGGTGTTCTTACTGTTTCAAAGAACATTTTATCTACAACAAATATGATTACATATCTGTGTAATATTTCATATATAGACCCTAACACAAATCAAGTAACAATTAAAACGAAAGCTCAAATGAGTTTTTCTCTCGTAAAGAACGCACAGGAGTTATCCGACTGTAGTATTACAGGAGATTCTACTTTTAAATATAACGGTTCTGGAACTCTTACTTCTGCTTCTACTATTACTCTGACAGCAAATCTTGTAAATACTTCCATCAAACAATGGCAGTATAAAAAATCAGATGGAAGTTTCGCAGCTTACCCAAATGCTACAGTTACAACCACATTAACAGTAAAACCTTCTGATGCAGTATTTGTAAATGATGTTGCAATTATTAAATGTGTAACAACTACAGATAATGTGTTTGACTTACATCAGATTGTAAAACTTAGAGATGGTGCTGCCGGTTCTAGTACGATTACTTGTATTCTTTCAAATGAAGTTCAGAGTGTTCCTTGTAATTCAAGTGGAACTTTGTATTCAACCTCTTTAACCGGATGTGATACTACGGTCACTATCTTAAAAGGTGCTACAAATGATACCGCAAACTGGACAATTACTGCAACTCCAAGTTCAGGAATCACAGGTACTTATACTTCTGACACTCATAACTATAAAGTTACAGGTGTTACTGTTGATTCCGGCTATGTGGAATTTGTATGTACTCGCTCTGGTCATGCAACAATTACCAAACGTTTTACTATAAATAAAGACCGTTCTGGTAGTAATGGTGCAGCCGCAGTTATTTATTCTCTTGCTACTAGCGCAGGATTCTTAAAATTAAATCAAAGTAAAGTTTTTGTTCCAGCTAATATTACTTTTTCTGCTACAAAAACAGTTGGAAATGCAACCGCAGCCGTTTATTCTGGAAGATATAAAATTTACGAAAGTACAGACGGAAGCACTTATACTTTAAAATATACTTCATCTTCTGATGAACAATCAAAAGCATATACTCCATCTGCAAATACTATTAAAACAATCAAAGCAGAATTATACGAATCTGGTGCAACAACAAAACTTTTAGACACTCAGACTGTTTCTGTTGTATTAGATGGTGTAAATGGTGCTACTGGCGCAGCCGGAAAAGATGCAATTAATGTGGTTCTTGGAAATTCTGCCGAAGTAATCCCTTGTACAACAACAGGTAAAACGAAAGAAGCAAAAGATATCACAATACCTTTTGACTGTTATCAAGGTACAAAACGTATCGCTGGTACAGCCACACTTGGTACATTACCAACTGGTATCACTTTAAAGACAAATACCGCTGCTACTGCTTCTGCTGGTGGAACAATCGTTTTAACAGTTGCAAAAGATGCAACAATCGCTTCAACAAATTCTGGTGATATTACAATTACTTTTTCTGCTGGTGGACTTACATCTGTACAGAAATTCACATGGACAAAAAGTGTTCAGGCAAGCAATGGTACAAATGCTGTTTTATTCCAATTACTTGCACCACAAGGAGATGTAATTACAAAAACTCTAACTGGAACTCCAAACACTGTTGTATTAAAAACACAGTTATTAAATGGAACAACTGTTGTTACATCTGGTATCACTTATGTTTGGAAAAAATATACTGGAACAGCTTATACAACTATCAGCGGTCAAACAGGTGCAACTTTAACCGTAGTAGATTCAATGGTTGATACATTAGCTTCCTTTGAATGTACTGCAACTTATGGTGGCAAATCTTATGTTGCATACTGGACAGTTCGTGATAAACAAGACCCTGTAGATATAGAAATTATTTCTACATTAGGAGAACAACTTGTAAACGGAAGAGGTGTTGGTGCAGTTTATGCCCTTGTATATGAAAATAGCACTGAATTTGACACATTAAAAAGTGATACTTTTTCACAGACTGCTCCTTCTAGTCCTGCAAGTGGAGATTTTTACTACAAACTTGATAAAACGGCTAAAACTGCAACATTAATGAAATATGATGGAAGTAAATGGAACGCTGCATCTGGCTCTGATTTACCAAAGGGTACATATTCCTGGTATAGACGAGATGCAAATGGTAATGTGTTAGATACCGAAACCGCTTATGCTACAGGAAAAGTTATTTACTTAGATAACTCAGTTGTAAATAAAAAGATTCAGCTTATGTGCGAATTTCAGATAGACAATTAAAACAAGACCTTTTTAGTGTCTTGTAGTGGACGCTAGAAAGGAGGAA
>ERZ869983.715-NODE-715-length-10547-cov-7.847660_pt1 | contig 10547 bp, 13 predicted proteins | sample MGYA00521106_ERZ869983 | MGnify/ENA primary metagenome ERZ869983 (study PRJEB32232, sample SAMN07284972) | human gut metagenome | biome: human-associated habitat; material: feces | host: Homo sapiens | place: Tanzania | collected 2014-04-05 ...
ATCACTTAATTTTTCACGATGATTTCTTTATAATTAATGTAACCTTATTAAATCCTTATCTCTTTTTTTAATTCAGTATTATTTTGCAATACGACCTTCTCCTCCTCCAGAATTATTGTATTTTGGAGAATGTTGTTTAATTTTCTGACGTTCATGCAAACGTCGAGTTCTTGATGAAGATCTCCCATCTGCCACTTTCCATTCGAAATTTCCCCCTTCATTTCTTCCGTTAGCCATTTTTCCATTTCGAATATGTTCTTTCATACGTCTTTTTAAATTATTTGTTTCCCCAACATACGTAATCTCACCATCATGATTGCGAATACGATATTCTCCTGCACTAGCTGGTGGCTCCGATCCTGTTTTTTCGAATGGATCATATTTATGAGGTCTACCTGATTTATAAATTCCCATACGATTACCTCCCTATAAATAACTCATTTTCCTAAATTATTTATTATTTTTTAAATTTCTTCTTCTCATTCGATCTTCTCGTATTGTTTTGTCATAGCATTTTTTGCAAATTTTCCCATGCCCATGCGGTGGCGGTGTAGGTCTAGCACACTTTTTGCAATACCACCTTCCACAAAATTCACATATTTCTTGCAAATCACCTATAAAAAACTTTTTCCGACATACCCCACACAATGCATACCCATATTCATTTAGCTGTCTTGAATTTACTCCCATATCTTTTACCTACTATTTTTTCTATAATCAATTTCATCCGCCATAGCTCTCAGCTCACCCATTCGCTTAGCATTCATTCTACTGCTACTATTTTTTAAACGTTGCGCTCTTTTTTTTAATTGCTCATTTGACAAATTAGAGTATTGCCTACTACTTCTATCATAGCTATCTTCATATTCATCCATAGCATCCATAGCTTTATATACTCCTTTTTCCGCTAATTTTCCTAAATTATCTAAAAATCCCATATTAACACCTCGCAAATTTTAACATATTTTCATGATTACCATAAAAATTCATCTGTCTCTAGTACCAACTCAAATACACCTTATCTACTTTATTTTTCTTCACATGAAACTTGTCCAATGTCACATAGCATTGATACTTTGTTTTCTTTAGAATCTTCTTTGCTTTACTTTTACTGATTCTGTATGTTCCGTTGTCTGTTGTATTATAAAATTTGCATTTCTTAGCAAACTTCAACTTTAACGGATTTGCTGGATACACTCTTTCTGTTCTTCTATTTTGTACACTTCCATCTAATACAAAATATTTACCTAATTTTAATGTAATCTCTTCCTGCTGCCATGATTTGTAATCATAATACTCATATTCAATCGTGTATGTACCACTAGCAACTTTCGTATACTTCTTCCACATACGGTGCGCCTGAACTGATTTTGTTGGAATTGCGCATACTCCCACAATAATGCAGCATAATAATGCCAAGATTGTTAATTTTCTTTTTTTCATTTGCTTCTCCCCCATTCTTTTAACAAAACTACATCTACTGTCTTCTTTATTTATCCTCTCCCACGTCCTTTCTGTTTTTAAAGTTTCTACTTTACTTACTTCACATTTTACTACTTTCAGCATTTTTCTTCAACACTTTAAGTGTATTTTTATAACTCCCATAGTTATTTTTTGTATGTAACTATTATTTTAATAGGAGGTGTGTCCAACCATGATCAAAGGTCTACCAGAGAAGCTGAAAGAACAGCGTGAAAAATACCACTATTCACAAAAATATGTTGCCGATCAATTACATGTTTCGCCATCTATTATTTCTGGATACGAAACTGGCGAACGAACCCCCTCTACGGAAAAGCTTTTGGCTCTTTCCTATCTCTATCATTGTTCTACGGACTATCTTCTTGGCAGGAAACATGATGATCCTGAAACAATGATTGAGCTCGATGGTTTAAAATCTCATCAAGTAAGTGCTTTAATTCAATTTATTAATTCTATGAAATCTTAGATACACCAAAGGGGGCTGTCGCATTGATGATATGCAGTTCAATGCGACAGCCCCTTTTTCATTTCTTATTCTATTTACTCTTCACTAAACACCGCTTTTTGTAAAAAGCAATTCCATAACACAGTACTTCCTCATAAGCATCTTCAAACTCTTTTGCGTACATCTTTGTGTTGATCTGATCTAACACCTTTTGGCAGTCTTTTTCCAAATCTTCTAATTTCCTTGAATACTTTGCTTCAAATACTGCAACTTGTCCTGTTACATCATTGTAGATTACAATATCACTCCGTCCTTCTCCATGCTCTCTGTTAGACTCTACACTATAACCTGCTCCTGCAAAGATTCCTGCAAGGAATGCATGATAAAAATCTTCTCGGTAATCATAATAGCTGATCGTCATTCGCAGTAATGTACTAATTTCTTTTGTTACCTTGTCTGCATCTTTGTTCCACACTGCATCAAATAAATCTTTCCGATTCGTAACTCTTGCACTGTCTTCAAACCATTTTCTTACAGTTGATTCGAAAATTTCTTTTACTTCTTTGTTTGGAATTCTTAATTCTATCTGTCCATCCTTATCACGTTCTCCAACTTTTGTAAGATATCCCGTAAGATAGAGAATACTCCATAGATTATCTTCTGATGAATGTAGATAATCATACGTGAGGTCTTCTTCTATTTTCTGGCAGATGCTTCCACCTGCGATCAACACTTCTAGTTTTTTTCGTATAGAAGCCCCTGTGTAATCAATAAATGAACGGATGATCGCATTATCGCTGGTATTCTTCCAATAGCTGACTGGTCTTGCATTCAGATTATTTTGAAGATCTCTTAGATAATTCATGACATCCCATGGACAATAAACTTCAAACTCTCCAAAGTTATATCCATCATACCATTCTTTGATCAGCTCCGCTTTCTCTTCAACCTCCGCATCTGCTAAAAGCTTATCTACATCCTGTTGTGTAAATCCGTAATATTCATTGTATCTTGTGGATGAAATCGTATCTGATACAAAGTTATTTGTTCCAGTGAAAATGCTTTCTTTGGCAATCTTTAGGCATCCTGTGATCACTGCAAACTTTAATGAGGAGTTATCTTTTAAGGCTGTACTTAACATGCCTTTTATAACTTCTAACATTTCTTTGTAGTACCTATTATTACTTGCCTTCGCAATCGGCACATCATATTCATCGCCATCGTCTTTCCAAAACGTCTAGGCCGCGTGATCAACGTTACCTGATCCATCTCACCCTGTAACAACGTCTTGATCAATCCAGTCTTATCCACATAATAATAATTCAACTCTCGAATTCTCTCAAAATCCGAAATACCAACAGGAATATTTATATTCTTCATCTCTACTTGCTACCTCCCTTCCTTTATCAATAAATAAGTATATACAATTTAATACTCAAATTTCAAAATAACAAAAATTATAGCCAACAACCTTCAGGAATAAATAGTTGATCATCCCAAACCGTATGAGCTCGTCTGCACTTAGCGAGTGGTAGGTCGCAAGACCTGCCAAGAGCTTAGTACAGCTACGTGCGAATCCGAGCGAGAGCGGGTTTGGGATGATCAACTATTTATTCATTTCTATTTATTTACACTCAAAATGCTGATAATCCTTAGAGCTTCTCCACTCACCACCCCAGCTGAATCCATATTTCTTAAAGATCTTATAAGCTGTGTCATTCTTATGGATCATATATCTTTTATATTTTCCTTTACATTTTGACGTCTTTCTCTGCTTATATACCTTACCATTTGCCGGTGATACCTTATTTCCTTTGACCCACGGATTGATCCTTGGATTGATATCGATTGCCATTCCATAAGAATGGTTGGAAAGTTTTGTCGTTCCACTGATCACACGATAATTAAACGCAGAGGTATTATTCGCAGCCATAGACTTCTCATCATCTGCACCATAATCATCGATCAGTCTCATTCTCTCAATTCTGTACTTCTTCTGATAAAGAGCATAAAAGACCTTGACCGTTTTCTTCGCGATCTTCTTATTAACGATCAACTCCCCCTCTTTTACCTTCCCATCAAAACCATAATGAAGAACCTGTACATATCTTAAATCAGACAGTTTAATATTATTATTCTTCCGATAAGATTTTCCCGTGATCCTCTTTTCAATGTTCGGAGAAATCTTCTCATAACTAAATCCTTTTTTATAAGTATATTTCGAAGCTGCATTTGCAGATTTTCTCTGTAAACAAGCTGGAATCACAGCCACTGTAAATGCTGTTAATGCAATTATCGTAGTTAATTTCAATTTTGATCGATTCATTTATTCTCATCCTTTCCAAAACTTCAATCATTTATCTTAATCGGTTTCATTATAACATATATTCCAAAGCCCCACACTCCATACCTTGAAGCATTTCAAAACAACAATTCAATATCCTCCTGTAAAAAAAATATTTTAAATACCAACTGCCCCGAGACCGTATGAACACGTCTGTACTAAGCTCATGGATGATCGTAAGATCATTCATGAGCTTAGTACAGCTACGTGAGAATCCGAATGCGAATGGATCCCGGGGCAGTTGATATTTAAAATATTCATTGAAAGAGTGAATTATTTTTGATATACAAGAAACTGATACTCAATATCAAAGTAAGTCTCTTCTTCACTCTCTTTCACAAGTTTCCACTCTGGCATCTCATCCAGATCTGGAAAATAAGTATCTGCATCATATGCAAAGTCTGTTCTTGTAACATAAGCTGTATCACAATAAGGAAGCATCATGCGGTAAATGCTTTCTCCACCGATGATAAAAATATCTTCATCCTTATATTCTTCCAGCTCATCTAATAATTCTTCTTTGCTTCCAACTACGATTGCTCCTTTTGCATCGTAGTCTTTATCATGTGTTAATACGATATTTGTTCTCTTTGGAAGCGGCATTCCATTTGGAAAACTTTCTAATGTTTTTCTTCCCATGACAACGACTTTTCCTGTTGTCATCTGACGAAACATCTTCATATCATTTGGAATATGGACTAAAAGCTCATTGTTCTTTCCAATTCCCCAGTTCTTATCTGCATTTACAATAAGATTCATCTTGGTTTCTCCTTCTTATATCGCGATCGGAATATCTTTAATCTGTTCTCCTGCCTGATAGTCTTCAATCTTAAAGTCATCCGTTGTGAATTCATAGAAATCTTTGACTTCTGGATTAATCGTTACTTTCGGTGCGGGATATGTCTCTCGTTTGATCATTTCTTTGATGATCGGAATGTGACGATCATAAATATGTGCATCTGCGATCACATGAACTAGCTCTCCTGGTTCCATATCACATACCTGAGCCATCATATAAACTAATGCTGCATACTGTACAACATTCCAGTTATTTGCTGCTAAAATATCCTGAGAACGCTGGTTCAAGATCGCGTTCAATGTAAGCTTATCATGTCCTGGTTTCTTCGTTACATTAAATGTCACACTATACGCGCATGGATAAAGATTCATCTCATGAAGATCTTGGTGGACATAAATATTTGTCATGATCCTTCTACTGTATGGATTGTGTTTCAGGTCATAGATCACACGATCTACCTGATCCATCATTCCTTCTTTGTACTGGTGTTTTACTCCCATCTGATATCCATAAGCCTTTCCGATCGAACCATCTTCATCTGCCCATTCATCCCAGATATGACTCTTCAGATCATTTACATTATTTGATTTCTTCTGCCAGATCCATAATAATTCATCAATTGCTGACTTAATATATGTCTTTCTTAAAGTCAGTGCTGGAAATTCTTTGGACAGATCGTAACGATTCACAACACCAAACTGTTTGATCGTATAGGCAGACTCCCCATCTGGCCAGTGCGGACGGACTTTCTCTCCCTCTGTACTAGTTCCATTCTCTAAAATATCTTCGCACATAGATATAAATACCTGATCTGCATAACTCATTCTTTCTTGTTCTCCTTTTCTTCTTCCTCGCTGTTGATCGTGAGCATCTCAAATCTTCGTTTAAAAAATGCGATCTTACGATCAAAAACTCCTAATCGGTATAAATTGATCACAAACATTCCGAGGATCAGGGCTAATAACATTCCTCCTAATCCTCCGAATTTCAGACCAACGTAGATCAAAAAGATCGTTGTCAGTGCTGAGATTCCCATACTGTCTCCCATCATCTTTGGCTGCAAGACCTGTTTCAATACCAGACAGATTGCATAAATGATCAGTAAGATAACTGCTGTTTTGATATCTCCTGTGATCAGCTTAAATATTGCCCATGGAATGATCACAGTTCCTGTTCCAAGAATCGGAAATATATCGACAATTCCTACCAATACTGAATAGATAAAAGAATGTCCGATCCCTGCAATAAAAAATCCGATCCAGAGGATCGCTATGATCACGATCATGATCTTTAACTGTGCAAGGCAGTAACTTACCAAGACCCCAACCGAATTCTTCATAAATACATTGATCTTATGCTTCACAAATCCTGGAATACATTTTTCATACCATGCTATGAGTTTTTCTCGTTCCAGTGAAAACATATAAGCTGCAAATAACATAACAACAAGCCCTAACAGACCGCTTGTCACACCCTTTGCAACACCGCCTGCATGTGCTACCCCATAATCTCCTGCAGAAGATGCCGCTTTCTTGAAAAGCTCTCCGATCGATCCACTCCACTGATCAAACTGTTTTCCAAAAGATGGTGGAAGAATACTTAAAAATTGCTCTATCTTCTTCTGAAAGATCATTCCTTGTCTCATGATCTCATGACGGATATCTGGTGCATCCTGTATAAATCCGATGACCTGCAGTACGATACCTCTGACTGCAAAATAAAGAACCACAATGATTCCTGTGATAACTGCCGCGATCAAGATCGCAGAACCGAACTTCTTCGGTAATTTTACCTTCTTCTCCAGATATTCGATCACTGGGTGGGCCATCATTGAAATGATCCATCCTGCTACAAATGGCCATAAAAATACGATTGCTTTTGGTAATACAAAGATCAAAAGCAACGCACCTGCTAATATGACCAGCAGTTCCATGATAATATCCAGATAAATTTCCCAACGTTTCATAATCGTTTCACTCCCTGATGTAATTAGTATATTCTTGAATTTTCATACCATTTTCCATCTCTTAATGAACTATTATACGTTACAAATTCTTACTTGGCAATTCTAATCTCATCTTTCTCTCTGTCGTAATGATATATGTGATCTGATAAAACTTCTTCCTGATCCACAACCATACGGTTTGTCTCTCTAACCATTTCTCGTAGTTCCTCCGAACTTTGCACATATTCATCATCCAGTAAGAGGATCACTTCATGAATACTACTTGGAAGAATATAAAGATCATGTCCCATATAATTCGCGAAATCTCTCAGTGGATCTTTATAAAGCATGACGGATGCTCCATTCATATAATCTCCATTTGATAATACAAATAATGGAATCTCCATATCCGTGATCTTTACTGGCATCACAGACTGGATCTTGCGCATCACTGCTGGAAAGATCTTCTCCGTGTTCTCCTTTGCATCCTTCATCATCTGTTCCTTTGTCACACCCCATAACAGCAACTCTTTGTTCCTCACTAATGCACTTGCCATCCCGTCATGATTCCGGTATGCTGCCCAACGATATGTAACTGCCAGATCTAAGAACCGCTCGTGTGGTGTATACTTTAACATCTCTTTGTTCTTCTCATAATTGACCACACGATAAAACAGGTTCTTCTTAATATGCTCATAATCTGAAACTTTATCCTCATCCAGATAAAATCCAACCTGATGTCCTCGATAAATTCTGGCAATATCTTTCATCGTATCTGATAATTCCTGTCCTCTTAAATAATTTCGATAAAATATCTCCAGATACAACACTGGTACCAGATAATTCTTAGTCTCTCCGATCGACAACCCCATCATCGATATCTGATTATTCCTCTTAACCCTCTGCACCATAACTTTCTTCCCTTCCATCTCTGGAAGATAGTTTAAAATATTCGCTTCTACATACTGATAAAATTCTTTCTCATTCAACATGGTCTTCTCCTTTTCTGTGGATGAAAACGCATGCCATAACCCCATTTTATTTGTTTCCCTCACTTGTTTTCATATGTAAATAATTTCCATATTATCATACAATATTTTCCAGTTGATTGCAATAAAAAAAGAAATTTATTTTTCAAAATTCCTTTTTTTATCCATTATGATGTAAATATCAATATCTATTTTGCTGCTGTAAATTCTTTTAAGAAATCAAGCAATGTTTCCATTTCTTCTCTCGTACCGATCGTAATCCTTAAATAATCATTGATTCTTGGCTGATCAAAATAACGGACATAGATCTTTGCTTTCTTCGCTGCTTCAAAAATCTCTTTGGCAGGTACGCTTTCATGTGTCGCAAAGATAAAGTTTGCTTTGGAATCTGCGAAACTAAATCCGATCTTTCTCATCTCCGTCTGGAACCATTCTCTTGTATCAATGATCTTATTTCTTGTCTCCTGGAAATATTCTTCATCTTCTAAGACAGCTGTTCCAAGAACGATGGATGGCTCATTCATCGTATAAGAGTTGTAGGAATATTTCACATCATTCATTGCCTTGATCAATTCCTTATTACCAATCGCATATCCGATACGAAGTCCTGCTAAAGATCTTGATTTGGAATATGTCTGAACGACTAAAACGTTATCATATTTTCTTGTCAGTTCTTTCGCTGTATCACCACCAAAATCAATATAGGCTTCATCAACGATCACAACAACATCCTGATTATGTTTGATGATATCTTCCACGACCTCTAAAGATAAAAATGCGCCTGTTGGTGCATTAGGATTTGGGAATACCACCCCGCCATTTTCAGCATAATAATCTTCTTTCTGAATCTCAAATGCATCGTTGACTGCTTTCTTCTCGTATGGAATTGCGAATAATTCTGCCCATACAGGATAGAAAGAATATGTGATATCCGGGAAGAAGATCGGTTTCTTACCGTTAAAAAATGTCATAAATGCAACGGCAAGCACATCATCAGATCCAACTCCGACAAATACTTCTTCTTTATCAAATCCGTGATAAGAAGCGATCGCTTCCACCAATTTAGTTGCTGCAGGATCAGGGTATTTGCGCAGATTCTTGATCCCGCTCATCGCTTCCTTGATCTTATCGGATGGCGGATAAGGGTTTTCATTTGTATTTAACTTGATCACACCTTCTTCTTTTGGCTGTTCACCCGGTGTGTAAGGTTCTACTTTTCGTACATTGTCTCTCCAGCTGTTCATTGAAAGTCTCCTTTATCTGTATTGGCTTATTTGCGATAGTCATCGATCAGTTTCTTAAATAATGGAAGGGCTTTTTCGATACGTTCTGTTGGTACGCAGTAAGAAATACGCACATATCCTGGGCATCCAAAACTGTCCCCTGGTACGATCAACAGATCATATTCTTTTGCCTTTTCACAAAATGCATTGGCATCTTCTTCTAATGCTTTCGGGAATAAATAGAAAGCTCCACCTGGTTCTACACATTCATATCCCATATCCACTAATGCATTATAGAATAAATCTTTGTTCTTCTGATAGATTGAAAGGTCGGAAGTTAAATCTACACATTCTCCAACGACTTTCTGATATAAGGTTGGAACACAAACATAAGAAAGTAAACGTGCAGATGCGATAAATGCTGGCAGTAACTGTTCAAAATCTTCTGCTTCATTTGGTGCTACGATATAACCGATACGTTCTCCCGGCAGTGATAAGGATTTGCTGAAAGAATATGCAACCAATGTATTGTCATAAAAATGTGGAACATATGGCACTTCAAATCCATCATATGCAATCTCTCTGTATGGCTCATCGGAAATAATGTAAATGCTGTGTCCATATTCTTTTTGTTTCTTCTCTAATAATGCAGCTAATTTCTCAACCGTCTCTCTGGAATAAACAACTCCGGATGGGTTGTTTGGAGAGTTGATCAAGATTGCTTTGGTATGCTCACTGATCGTCTCTTCTAATTCTTCGAAATTGATCTGGAATGCTTTTGTATCTGCAGAAATAACTTTTAACTTACATCCTGCTCCCTGTGCATACACTGCATATTCTGGGAAATGTGGTGCGAATGTGATAACTTCGTCTTCTGGTCCGTCAACTAATGTCTTAAAGCAGATGCCAAGGGCTGCTGCCGCTCCGATCGTCATAAAAATATTCGCAGCTGTATAATCTGTATCAAATCTTTTATTTAAAGACTTGGCAATGTTTTCTCTTACTTCCAACACTCCAGCATTGCTTGTATATCCATGAATATCCACTGGATCTGCTGTTTTTAACAGGCGAAGTGCTGTCTCATCAATTTCTTTTGGTGCTGGAACGCTTGGATTTCCAATACTGAAATCAAATACATTTTCTGCTCCAACTTCTTTTGCTCTCTTCATTCCATATTCGAAAATATCACGGATAATAGAATGCTGTTTCGATAATTCTACTACTTCTTTTGATAACATGATCTGTCTCTTCCTTTCTTTGCCATTAGTTTTATTTTACAAAAAAATGCAGAAAATTACAACAACCCTTGCTGATTGCTGT
>ERZ869983.716-NODE-716-length-10540-cov-3.789162_pt1 | contig 10540 bp, 7 predicted proteins | sample MGYA00521106_ERZ869983 | MGnify/ENA primary metagenome ERZ869983 (study PRJEB32232, sample SAMN07284972) | human gut metagenome | biome: human-associated habitat; material: feces | host: Homo sapiens | place: Tanzania | collected 2014-04-05 ...
ATCTAGCCATCTGGCCGCCAAAACCACCACAAAGGGGACAGGCACCTTTGTGGTGGTTTTTTCTTACTCCTGCTACAATCGCCGGCATGCCCCACAATTACATCTGCCTTCGAAAGGAGCCTACGTGGCGAACGCCATTGATCAGCTCACGGACCGAGTGCTCGTGCTCGGCCGCCTTACCATCGTCCGCCGCGCCATCACTGCCGTGGCGGTCACCATATCCGCCATTCTGCAGACCTTCCTGATCCAGGCGTTCATTCGGCCCGCCGACCTGCTTCCGAGCGGCCTCACCGGCGTCGCGGTCCTGCTCGATCGCGTCACCTCGCTCGGCGGCGTTCATATCGACACCTCGCTCGGCATGCTCGCGCTCAACATCCCCGTGGCGCTTCTGTGCTGGAGCGGCATCAGCAAGCGCTTCGTTATCTTCTCGATGATGCAGGTCGCGCTCTCGTCGCTGTTCCTGAATATCTTTCACTTCGCACCTTTTTTGGGCGACAAGATCATGCTTATCATCTTTGGCGGCGTGGTCTCGGGCCTTGGCGCCTCTATCGCACTTAAGTCCGGCGCGTCGACCGGCGGCACCGACTTTATCGCGCTGTGGGTGTCCAACCACACGGGCAAGACCATCTGGGGCGTCATCTTTGGCTTTAACTGCGCTATCCTGGCGATCTTTGGCTTTATGTTTGGCTGGGACAACGCGGCGTACTCCATCGTGTTCCAGTTTATTTCGACCAAGACCATCGACAGTTTCTATCGCCGCTACGACCGCGTGACGCTACAGATCACGACGCGTAAGGCCGACGAGATCATGACTGCCTACGTCGACCATTTTCAGCATGGCATTAGCTGTGCCGAGGTCATCGGCGGGTACAGCCGCGAAAAGATGTACCTGCTGCACACCGTTGTTTCGACCTACGAGAGCCAGGATATCGTCAAGCTGGTGTGCGATGTGGACCCCGGCGCCGTGATCAACGTGTTCCATACGCTCGACTTTGTAGGCGGCTGGTGGGGCGGGCATGTCGACGAGCCCATGCCCACGGCCGTGCCCGATCCGGATAAACCGGCGCGCATGGCCAGCAGGCAGGCGCGTCTGAACGATCAGGAGAGCTTGCAGCAGGATGACGGCAAGTAAGGATTTGCTGTATATGGTATATCGTTTTATCAAATTGAGATAACATATAAAAAGACGTTATATACGTATTAGTTATTTCGCTATTTTGATAAGAGTGACCCGATATGCCCACGCCTAAAAACGCCCCGCTTTACCAGCAGATTTACGATGAAATCAAGGATGCGATTGAGAAGGGTGTTTATGCACCCAAGGAGCGTATTCCGTCCGAGCTCGAGCTTGCCGAGCAGTACGAGGTGAGCCGTATCACGGTGCGTCGCGCCGTCGAGGAACTGTGTTCCGATGGCTATCTAGTTAAGCAGCAGGGCCGCGGCACCTTTGTCGCCACGCCGCACATCAACCGCCAGTTCCATGCCACGGCGCTGCAGACGTTTACCGAGCTGTGCGCATCGAATGGCATGAAGGCGGGCGCGCACGTGATTGATCGCCAGATTGTGCCGGCGCGCCAAAACGAGATGGAGTTCTTTGGCCTGCAGAAGGACGCGCTGTTGCTGCACATTAAGCGCGTGCGTACGGCCGATGGCGAGCCTATCTTTGAGGAGAACATTTTCGTGCCGTTTGATGAGTATCGTGAGCTGCTGACGGCCGACCTTGAGGATAAATCAATCTTTGGCGAGGTCGAGCGCGTGGGCGGTACCCCGATCGTCTCGGTTGGTTACCGCACGGTCGAGGCCGTTCGCGCCAACACCGAGCAGGCGGCCGAGCTGGGCATTGCCCCGCACGACCCGCTGCTCAACCTGCGCGCCGGCTTTATCGGCCCCAACGACGAGCCAGTCCTGATGGGCAAGCAGTACTACGTGGGTTCTCGTTACGTCATCGTTCTGTAGGTTACGCGGTTTTACCAAACCGCGTAACTACTCGACGCTGCGCGTCCGGCATTTGGCCAATCTGCCGTTCAATTTCAAAGGCGCGACCAGAAGGTCAGCGCCTTTTCATTTCACGGCACCTTGGCTCAAATGACGGGCGCTCGCTGGCTTTGCCAAGACATCGGCGTTGCCACGGTCCAAAGTAGTCGTTGGGGACGTTCTTGTTTGACTAGTCGTTTAAGAACGTCCCCAATGACTAGTCTGAGCGATGGCCGTGTGCTGCTGTCTCCGTGGCGGCGTATAATCGGCGGCAGATGATTCTGACGTTAGGAAACCATGACCGATAGCATGCAGCAGATGGCGCTCGATACGCTCGGCGCCTATTTTGGCTACACCTCGTTTCGCCCGGGCCAGGACCGCATGGTCGATGCGATTCTTGCCGGTCGCGATGCGCTGGGCGTTATGCCCACGGGTGCCGGCAAGTCCATCTGCTATCAGGTACCTGCACTTATGCTGCCCGGCATCACCTTTGTGGTGAGCCCGCTGCTGTCGCTTATGGAGGACCAGACCCGCGCGCTGCTCGCGGCGGGTGCGCGTCCCAGCTACCTCAACTCCAGCCTTACGCCGGCTCAGCAAAATACCGTGCTCAAACGTGCGCGCGAGGGCCGCTACCAGCTTATGTACGTGGCGCCCGAGCGACTGCTCGAGCCGCGCTTTCTCGCCTTTGCGCAGGAGGCCGCGGCCGCCGACGGCATCGGCGTGCCGCTCGTGGCCATTGACGAGGCCCACTGCGTAAGCCAGTGGGGCCAGGATTTCCGCCCCGCCTACTTGCAGATTCGCGAGTTTATCGACTCGCTGCCGCAGCGCCCGATTGTGGCGGCCTTTACCGCCACGGCGACCGAGCGCGTGCGCGCCGACATTCAGCAGATGCTCGGCCTGCAAAACCCCGCGACCGTGGTGACGGGCTTCGACCGCAAAAACCTCTACTTTGGCTGCGAGGAGATGGGCGACAAGGCCAAGACCGCGTGGGTGCGCGACTACGTGATCGCGCATTCGAGCGAGAGCGGTATCGTGTATTGCTCGATCCGCAAGACGGTCGATGCTCTGGCCGGCGAGCTTGCCGAGGCGCTGGACCCCAGTGGCATTCGCGTGGGCCGTTATCACGCCGGCATGGGCAACGATGCCCGCCGTCAGAGCCAGCGCGCCTTTATCGACGACGATATCCAGGTGATGGTCGCCACCAACGCCTTTGGCATGGGCATCGACAAGCCCAACGTGCGCTATGTGATCCACAACAACGTGCCCGAAAGCATCGAGGCCTACTATCAGGAGGCGGGCCGCGCCGGCCGCGATGGCGATCCGGCGAGCTGCCACCTGCTGTGGAACGGCAACGACTTTCGCATGCGCCGCTTTTTGATTGACCGCGGCGACGCGGCCGACGAAGCGCTCGACGACGAGCAGCGCGCGTGGGCGCTCCAGAACCGCTACCGCCTGCTCAGCCAGATGGAGGGCTACTGCAACACCACCGGCTGCCTGCGCGAATACATGCTGCGCTACTTTGGTGACGAGGCTGCGGCCGAGCATGCGGCGGCGGGCGCGGGCGGCACGGCGGACGAGGCCGAGGGTTGCGGCAACTGCAGCAACTGCCTCACGCAGTTCGAGGTCGAGGACGTGACCGACATGGCCCGCGCCGCCGTGCGCTACGTGGCCACGCGCCCCATGCGCTTTGGCAAATCGCTCATTGCCGACGTGCTCCACGGCGGCAATACCGAGCGCATTCGCCAGATGCATCTGGACGAGGACCGCGGTTATGGTGAGCTGTCGAGCGAATCGGTCGGGCGCATTAAGGACATCATCGGCCAGCTGTGTGGCCGCGGCTACCTGGCCACCTCGCAGGGCCAGTATCCGGTGGTGGGCCTGGGTCCGCGTGCCGGCGAGGTCGAGGACGAGGCCTTTGCCTTTACCGTTAAACGCCGCGCGTCCAAGCGCAAGGCGTCGGCACGCGCCCGTCGTGCCGTGGACCTGCTGCGCGAGGAGGCCGAGCTGGACCAGCGCCCGCGCGTGGGCGATGATGCCGAGCTGTTCGAGCGCCTGCGGGCACTCCGCAAGGAAATCTCGACCGAGTTGGAGATGGCGCCGTACATGGTCTTCTCCGACAAGGCCCTGCGCGGCTTGTGCCGCCTGCGCCCGCAGACACGCGATGAGCTTATCCAGGTCAACGGTATTGGCGAGAAAAAGGCCGACAGCTTTGGCGAGCAGTTTATGGCGGCGATTGAAGAGTTTGAATCCGAGCATGCACGGGATGGAGCATAAACGATGGCGACCGAGATCAAAACCGAGCGCGCCGAGCGTACTGACGTGCCCGCCGTGCCGCTGTACCAGCAGGTCATGGATGACCTGAAGGGCGAAATCGCGCGTGGCGTGTACCCCGCCGGCTCGCGCATCCCTTCCGAGATGGAGCTCGCGAAGTCCTACGGCGTGGGGCGCATCACCGTGCGCCGCGCCATCGAGGAGCTGTCGCGCGCGGGATATCTCAACCGCCAGCAGGGGAGGGGCACCTTCGTGTGCGCCCCCAAGCTCAAGCGCAAGATTCGCCAGAAGGGCGACGTCCAAAGCTTTACCGATGGCTGCACTGCCAACGATATGGTGCCGGGCGCGCGTCTGGTGTCGCGCACGGTGGTCGCGGCGACGCACGAGGACGCAGCGTTCTTTGGCGTGGAGCCCGGCTGCGAGCTCATCGTGGTCGAGCGCGTGCGCACGGCCGACGGCATCCCCGTCATGCTCGAGAACAACGCCTTTGTGCTGGCCGACCATCCCTACCTGCAGACGCTGGCCGACGAGGACCTCATCGACAACTCGATCTTTGCGGTTGTTGCCGAGCATTCGGGCCGCGCGCCGCTCAAATCCGACCCCTGTACCGTGGAGATCGCACTGGCCGATGCTCAGGCGGCCCCGCTGCTCGAGGTGCCGGTCGGTGAGCCGCTCTTCTATATGGAGGCGTACTTTACCGACGCCGATGAGCGGCCCCTGCTGCTCGGCCGCCAAAAGATTGTGGGCTCGCGCTACGTGTTCGACATCTAACGTCCATAGATAGAACAACATAGAACAAATTTGCCGAAATGACTTCACCTGCGGTAGCTTGCGTGTTATAAATAGAACAACATAGAACGACCGCAGGTACGAGCTGCTGTCGCTCAAGGCCGCCACACAGGGAGGAACATCAGCATGAACGCACATGATCTGGTCCAGGAAATCATCGAGCGCAAGGGTAAGATCGAGAACGTCTTTTGGATCGCCTGTGGCGGTTCGATGATCGACCTGATGCCGGCCAACGAGCTGCTCAAGCGCGAGGCCACCACGTTTACCTCCACGGTCTACACGGCGCGTGAGTTCTGCCTGATGGCTCCCAAGAGCCTCGGCGAGAAGTCGCTCGTCATCGCCTGCAGCCACAGCGGCAACACGCAGGAGGTCGTCGACGGTTGCGAGATGGCGCTGGCGGCCGGCGCCGAGGTCGTCGCCATGACCGACTGCGAGGGCTCCAAGATCGACAACGGCAAGTGGACCACCTGGGTCTACCCGTGGGGCGAGGGCGTGTCGCAGGCCGAGGTGCCGCAGGGCATCGGCGCTCTGATCGCCGCCGAGCTGCTCGACCAGCAGGAGGGCTACGAGGCGCTCGCCGACATGTACGAGGGTCTTAAGCAGATGGACGCGCTGCTGCCCGCTGCCCGCGAGAAGGTCAACGCCGAGCTGGGCGTCCGCTTTGCCGAGCTCTGCCAGCAGCACAAGTTCTTCTACATCCTGGGTTCTGGCCCCAACTTTAGCCAGACCTACGCCATGGCTATCTGCTCGCTCATGGAGATGCAGTGGCAGCACTGCTGCTACATCCACTCCGGCGAGTATTTCCACGGCCCCTTCGAGGCTACCGAGCCCGGCGTGTTCTACTTTGTGCAGCTTGGCGCGGGCGAGTGCCGCCCCATGGAGGAGCGCGCGCTTGCGTTCCTCAACACGCACACCGACACGATCATGGTGCTCGACGCGCTCGAGTACGGCGTGGGTGAGGTGCCCGCCAGCGTGCGTTCGTTCCTGGAGCCGATCTTCTTCTACGCGATGAGCTGCGAGCTGCGTGCCGCCCGCGGCAAGGTCTTCGACCACAGCCCCGAGTTCCGCCGCTACATGGGCGTCGAGCAGTACTAAGTTACGGGGAAAGCGATCTTTCACGACGGGGCCTTCGCCAAGCGCAGGCCCCGTTTTGCGTTGCGGAGCCCCTTTCAGTTTGTCAGAAAACGAAGGTGAATGCTTTTCCCGAGAAGTGAACGACCTATTTTGGACCCCCGAAGCATCTACACTTTTTGGCGCTAAAACCGCAGGAAAACTTCGACGAAACCGCAGGAAACAGCGCCTCAAAAGTGTCGATGCTCCGGGGGTCCGATTTTGCTCGTTCACTTCTCGGGAAAAGTATTCACCTTCGATTCGCAAGTGTGCCGCGTGAGCCAAAAAAGCGGGCCGTGCCGGGGTTTCCGGCGCGGCCCGCTTAGTATCGCGCTTAGATTCGCAGGGTTGCGGCAGCCAACGGCCTACTTGGCGTCGTAGGCCTCGGCATCCCACCAGTCGAGCTGGGCGATGTTGTCGCGAATGTGCTGGCAGCTCTTGTGGAAGCCCTCGAGTTCGTACTCAGACAGGTCGAGCGTGTAGACCTCCTCGACGCCCTCGGCGCCGATTACGCACGGCAGGGAGGTGAAGATGCCTTCCTCGCCATACTGGCCGGTCATGAGCGTGGAGGCAGAAAGCACGGCGTGCTCGTTGTGCAGCACGGCGGCACAGACGCGCGCGGCGGAGTTGGCGACGGCGTACTCGGTGCACTGCTTGCCCTGGTAGGTCACGTAGCCGCCCTTGCGCGCGAGCTCTTCGACCTCCATGTGGTCGAAGGCGTACTTGTCGGGGTTCTCGGCCTGAAGCTCGGTGAGGCTCTTGCCGGCGATGGTTGCGGCCTTAAAGGCGGCCAGCTGGCTAAAGCCGTGCTCGCCGATCATGTAGGCGTCGACGGACTTGGGGCTCACACCGACCTTCTTGGAGATCTCGGTGCGCAGGCGGGCGGAATCCAGGCCGCAGCCCGAGCCGATGATCTTCTTGGGATCGTAGCCGGTCAGGTGCCACAGCTCGGTGCACACGACGTCGCAGGGGTTGGAGATGCTCACGAAGATGCCGTCGAAGCCGGCGTCGACGATGCGCTTGGCAAAGGTGCGGGCGGCATCGGTGGTAAAGAACAGCTCGCCGTCGCGGTTGCCGGCGGCCAGCGCGACCTTGCCGGCGGCGTTGACGATGACGTCGCAGCAGGCAAGCTCCTCGTAGTGGTCGTAGCAGTTGACGATCTTGGTGTTATACGGGACAAACGAAAGGGAGTCGCGCAGGTCCTGAACCTCGGACGTCACCTTGGCCTCATTGATATCGCACAGGTACAGCTCATCGGCAATGCCCTGCATAAGCAGGCTGTTGGCGACATGTGCTCCTACGTGGCCCTGGCCGACCACACCGATCTTACGCGTCTGGTACATATGAGTATCCTTTCGGCCGAGTTTTTCGCGTTGAAACATTGTAGCGTCCTGCCGTCACTTTGCTAGACTAAAGCACCGTAGATTTTTGGGACATGCCTTAATTTCTACTTTTGAGGCGTTTTGGGCCGCTGACGGCATCACTGGGCGATGTGCTCGCGCGGATGGGGCCGCTCGTTGTACCATAGCTGCAACTGACTCGTAAGGAGCATCCATGCCCATTCGCATTCCCGACGCCCTCCCTGCCGCCGCGCAGCTCGAGAGCGAGAACATCTTTGTCATGACCGAGTACCGCGCGCTGCACCAAGACATCCGTCCGCTGCGCGTGCTCATCCTCAACCTCATGCCCACCAAGATCGCCACCGAGACGCAGATCATGCGCAAGCTCTCCAACACGCCGCTGCAGGTGGAGGTGGACCTGCTGCGCACCAAGACGCACGAGGCCACGCACGTGAGCGCCGGCCACCTGGAGACGTTCTATCGCACGTTCGACGACATCCGCGACATTCACTACGACGGCCTGATCATCACGGGCGCGCCGGTGGAGCAGATGCCGTTCGAGGAAGTCGACTACTGGCCCGAGCTCTGCCAGATCATGGACTGGTCCACCACGCACGTGCACTCCACGCTGCACATTTGCTGGGGCGCGCAGGCGGGCCTGTATCACCATTACGGTATTCAGAAGTACGATTTGCCGGCTAAGGCGAGCGGCGTGTTTGAGCATCATCTGGTGAAGCCGCAAAGCCCGCTGGTCCGCGGCTTCGACGACCGCTTCTACGCCGTGCACTCGCGCAACACCGACGTGCGCCGCGAGGACGTGGAGGCCGAGCCGCAGCTCGAGGTCGTGGCCGTGTCCGACGAGGTGGGCCTGTATATCGTCAAGTCGGTCGATAGCCGCCGTTTCTTTGTCTTTGGCCATCCCGAGTACGACACCGACACGCTGCGCCTGGAGTACGAGCGCGACGTGAACCGCGGGCTCAACCCCGAGGTGCCGGCGCATTATTTCCCGAACGACGACCCCACAGCTGAGCCGCGCAACGTCTGGCGCAGCCAGGCTCAGCTGTTCTACACCAACTGGCTCAACTACTACGTCTACCAGACCACGCCCTACGACCTGGCCCGTGCCGGCGAGGAGCACTAGGCTGCGACGGTGCTGTGACTGCGGCCGTGGCGCGACGAGCGAGGAAATCCGGACGCACGAGAGTGGACTTTCGGACGCCTGTTCAATGAGAGTGGATATCTGGACACACGAGCGAGGATTTTCGGACGCTTACAGATCGAGAGAGGATAATCTCCCATTTTTGGCTTGGAAACGGGCCCAAAACGGGAGATTTTCCTCTCTCGATTTTTCAGCATATAGATGCCGATGGTTCAACCACAAGATGACGCACGCAGGGGGGGCAAAGTCGCGTTTGGCGTAGTCTTGAATCTCGACGGTATTTTTCTTTCTGATGATTCGATGGGCCGAGGCCTCTAAATGTGGAGATAGGGACCTCTCGGCAACTTCTTTACCTGCAGAAATGAAGTCTTCAATAGTAAATGCATAAACCCGTCAAGCATTTGGTCAGCTTTTGGTCGGCATTTGGTCAGACTCCGCATGAGGCCGTCTGGTACGTTTGCGTCGTCCAAGAGCTGGGAGGCGACATGGGAAACGCGACGGCGCATCAAAGGCTTGCGAGCCATATCAAAGCATGCGAGCAGCAGATGAGTTGCGTGTACGCGCGCACGGCGGCGGAGGCAAAGCAGATTGAGCGTCGGGTGGCGGCGGGGAGTCTTGAGGTGATCATGCCGGGGCTGTATGCGCGTCCGGAATATTGGTCCGAGCTCAAGTTTCGGCAGCGCTATCTGCATCGGGTGCGGGCGCTCGCGCAAAAGCACCCCGACTGGACATTCTGCTCCTATACGGCGGCCGCGGTTTACGGCCTTTCGGTTTCGCATGCCAATTTGATGCACATCCACATCGCCGTGATGCCGACGCAATCGACGACGCCTGGCTCCAAGATCGTTCGCCATCGCTATGTTCGGCGTACGAAGGCCAGCCAGATGGACATTGCCGTGACCGATATCGACCAGACGATTGCGGATTGTCTGGTCGACGCATCATTTGTCGAGGGCCTGATCATTGCGGACTCGGTGCTCCACGAGCAGCTTATGTCCAAACAACATCTCATTGCGACGATCGACAAGCTTGGCCTGAATCGTCGCGGTGTGGTGACGGCGCGCAGGGTTGCGCAGTGTGCCGACGGCCTGTCGGAAAGCGGTGGTGAGTCCAAGGCGCGCGCTTTGATGATAGAGCGTGGCTGGCAGGTTCCGGAGCTGCAGGTTGAGCTGTTCGACCCGGTTGAGCCGGGAAAGCCGTATCGCGTTGACTACTTGTGGCGCGTGGGCGACCGGTTAATTATCGGGGAGTTCGATGGCTTCATTAAAAGCGAGAAAGCGGCGGAGGAGGGTAAGCTCGCAAAGGCGCAATTTGACGAGCGCCAGCGCGAGTCGAGGCTTTCGCTGCTCGATAACTGCAAGATTGTGCGCTTGTGCTGGGATGATTTAAGGGACCCGACAAAGCTCGATCGCAAGCTTAAGGTTGCCGGTGTGCCGCGTGTGGGCTGAGACGGTGGTGGGGCGGCTGCTCGCGTCTGCATGAGCGAGGAAATCCGGACGGACGAGCGCGGATTTTCGGACGCGCGTTGGCTGAGCGTGGAAATCTGGACACACGAGCGTGGAAAATCGGACGTTTACACGATGAGGGTGGAAAATCTCCCACTTTTGGCTCGATTGCAGGTCCAAAGTGGGAGATTATCCACTCTCATTTTGTGGGGTGCGATACGACGGAATTTAGGCGCTGATGATGTTGGGCAGCGGCAGGTCGTGGGCGTCGGTGGGGACATGCTCGACGCGCTGTTCCTCAAAGGCGATGCCGATGATGTGGCACGATGCCGAGAGCGTGGGCAGGTAGCGGTCGTAGCAGCCGCCGCCGTAGCCCAGGCGCGCGCCGGCTTGGTCGAAGGCCACGAGTGGCACGACGATCGTGTCGAGCGCTTCGGCAGGCACGATGGGGA
>ERZ869983.717-NODE-717-length-10532-cov-3.739742_pt1 | contig 10532 bp, 6 predicted proteins | sample MGYA00521106_ERZ869983 | MGnify/ENA primary metagenome ERZ869983 (study PRJEB32232, sample SAMN07284972) | human gut metagenome | biome: human-associated habitat; material: feces | host: Homo sapiens | place: Tanzania | collected 2014-04-05 ...
TTGTAAATATGTAAAATTATCAAAGTACTATATCATTCTTTATTTTTATGTTTTTTGCTCTTACAGCTTACATACATTGACCGGCTTGCCGTCAAGATAAGCGGTCACGTTATCGAATACAATCTTTGCTCTTCTTACCATAGACTCCTCGGAGATAAATGCCTGATGCGGTGTCAATAATGTGTTCTTAGCCTGAAGCAATGGATAATCTGCCGGGATCGGCGGCTCCATATCAAATACATCAACGCATGCATATCCAAGCTTGCCATCGTTCAGCGCTTTCGCAAGTGCCTCGTTGTCTACGATCGGTCCTCTTGCACAGTTGATGAAGATTGTGTTCTCATTCATAAGTGCAATCTTATCTGCTGACAGGAATCCTCTTGTCTCTGCATTCAGTGGAAGGTTCAGTGATACAATATCACTTGTTGATAATACTTCCTCTAATGATTTATACTCGATTCCAAGTGCTTTTGCTTCCTCAGACTCACTTCTGTTGTAAGCGATAACTTTAGCGCCAAATGCCTGGAATAATTTTGCTGCCATGAGTCCAATCTGTCCAAGTCCGATAATTCCGACCGTTCTTCCGCAGATTTCTTTTCCGCCAAGGCCTGCACTTGTTCCGCCATTTCTTACAAGTCCGTCAGCTTTTACTACATGTCTTAATGCGTCAATCGCCATACCAATGATAAGCTCGGCAACTGTCTGGTTTGAGTACCCTGCTGCATTACAGATCATAATATTTTTCTCTTTACACTTGTCTGTTCCGATGTGGTCAATTCCTGTAAATGCTACAGATAACATCTTCAGTGCGTCCGCTTTCTCTACAACCTCTGTCGGATACGGATTGTTAGCGATCATAACGATGTCGCAGCCTTCACTTCTCTTGGCAAGTTCTGCCGGATCTGTTGTTTTGGTATCATAATATACGAATTCATGTCCCTTTTCTGTAATCGGTGCTGATAACTCATCAATAACTTCTTTTGATACTCCAATTGGTTCTAATAATGCGATTTTCATTTTTTTCACGCTCCTTTTCTGTCTGTATTTTATAAAAAATTGTAACCTCATGTCAATACATGGATATACTAAAACTAAATTACTTTTTTATCTATTTTTTTCAGGCTTTCTGTAAAGCCACTCATAACGAAGCATAATTTTTACTTTCCGGTTCTTGCCATCTCTCAACACTTCAGCTTCAATTTGAAATAATTATGTCCGATTGCCGTAAGCCAGTCTGCTATATGGCTCATAAATCTCTCCTCTCACACCGGCATTTCTGCCGGTGTTATTCCTGTTCTTTTATGTTAAATTCCTGCTTTTATACCTGTAAAGTACCTGAAGTAATTTTTCACCATCTACAGGTTTTGTCAGATGTTCATTCATACCTGCTTCTTTTGTCTTTCTCATATCTTCTACAAATGCATTTGCTGTCATGGCAATGATCGGAATACTTTTTGCATCAGCACGTTCAAGACTTCGAATCGTCTTTGCTGCCTCAATTCCATCCATATTCGGCATCATAATATCCATAAGGATTGCTTCGAGTTCGCCCTCCCGGCTGTTTTTAAATGCTTCTACTGCCTGAAGTCCGTCTCTTGCGACCTCTACAACTGCCTTGTCTTCCTCCAGCATGAACTGGGCGATCTCCAGGTTCAAATCATTATCCTCTACGACCAGGATCTTCATGCCACTGATGTCTGGTTTCTGTTCCTCTATGGTCTTTGGCACATTTTCACTGCGATTAATCGCAAATGGCAATGTTACAGTAAATGTGGTTCCTTCTCCTTCTTTACTCTCGACATCAATAGAGCCTGTCATTTCCCGAACAATTCTCTGAACAATGGACATTCCAAGTCCGGTCCCCTGATACTTCGTTCTGGCTCCTCCTACTCCTTGTACGAACGGCTGGAATAATTTGTCTTCTATAAATGAGTCACTCATACCGATTCCATTATCTGTAACTTTGAACTCAAACAGAGCTGTCTTATCGTTCTGCATAATTTCTTTTACAGTCAGATGGATCTCTCCACCTTTTTTATTATATTTGACCGCATTGCTAAGCAGGTTCAGAAGTATTCTCCTCATATGTAACGGACTTCCGATCAGCTCATTATGCTGAATTTCCGTCATATCACAAAAAACCGTCAGTTCTTTTTCTTCTGCCTGTGTCTCCGTAATGGTCTGAAGCTCTTTCATCTCCTTTTCCAGTTCAAACGGAATCTGTTCTAACTGGATCTTACCACTCTCAAGTTTGCTCATATCCAGCACATCATTGAGAAGAGCCAGAAGATGCCGGGAGGCTTTTTGAATTTTATCCAGACACTCATCTACCTTGCCCTGATCGGAGCGGTTCTTTTTGATGACCTCGACCATTCCCATTACGCCATTGATCGGAGTACGTATATCATGAGTCATATGTGACAGAAAGTCGCTCTTTGCCTGATTTGCACGCATGACTTCCTGGCTTGATTTTTCTAATTCTGACTGATATTCCAGAAGCGTCTCAATGTAATGCTGCTTCCTGGAATAATCTGCTTTTAGTATAATCAGAAGAAGCATAACAAATAACCAGGTGATCAGATATGCTACATAAAAGACTTTGTTCTGCTCCATAACATAACTAAGGGAACGATTTCTTGAATAGTTCACGATCCATTTATTTTTCAGATTTGCAAGCGTTCCCTGATTCGCATAATACTTAAGGATCGTATTCATCTGATCTCTTAATTCTTCTTTGTCTTCCCGCACGCCAAATGTCAGGAAGCTGTTCATGATTGTAAGGCTTGATACGACACTCAGATTTTCTTTCTCGATAATCTTCTCTGCAACAGCCGCATGACAGATTCCATAATCCACCTCACCGTTTTCGACCGCTTTTAAGATCTCTGAATTCGTGTTGTACTCCACATATTCGCACTGCAGATCAAATATTGTCATGATTACAGATCTTGCCATCACTGCAACTTTCTTGTTCGCAAGAGACCCGATACTTTCAATCTTGTTCTCTCCATATACGTTAAGCTGGTCTGTTGTTACCGGAACTGTCTTTAATACATGCTGCATATTCGAAAATGTCTCCAGACCGAGAATTACATCAGCTTTTCCCTCCTCCAGATTCTGCCGGCACGTCATCCAGTCACCACACTCGAATTCCAGCCGCATTCCAAGCTGATTAGCAACCATCGTAATCAACTCCACGTTAAGACCGGATAAATTCCCGTCCGCATCATAAAATGACATTGGGCAAAACCCATCATCAACCGCCACTCTGAGTACCGGGGCATTCTCATCTGTCACTTCCTGCCTGGCTTCTACGACTGGCTCTTTCGCAAATACGCCGATCTGGACCGCGGTAAAGAAAAGCGGAATACAAATTCCAACAATAATTGCAATCATTATCAGCATATTCATCTGTCTGTTCCTTATCATTTTCCCCTCTGTCATAGTATGTCCTCTCATCCTATAATATCTCAAATTATCTCAAATCCACCATTACCACCATTACTGCGATCTGGATTGCAGAAATATGCAGAAAAATAGGTTATAATATCATGTACAGTATATCACTTTTTAGCATAACTGTCAGCTCTAAGTTAATCAATAGTGAAAAATCTATCCCAAAAGTGAATACAAAAATACAACGTTTTACATCATCAAATTTTTAAATAATAGGTGCATTTTCCCCGAAAATATGGTTCAATAAAATAACACGTTTTTTATTATTGCCAGGAGAAAACTGGCATTTGGAGGTTTTCATGACAAAAGAAGATATTAAATATCAGGCATATGTCCAGATATTAAAAGAAGAATTAATACCGGCTATGGGATGTACTGAGCCAATTGCTCTGGCTTACGCTGCTGCCAAAGCCCGCGAAGTGCTGGGCTGCATACCGGAGCGCGTACATATCGGAGCAAGCGGAAGCATTATTAAAAATGTAAAAAGTGTAATCGTTCCGAACACGAATCATTTAAAAGGAATCCCGGCCGCTGCTACAGCCGGAATCATTGCCGGAGATGCTTCTAAAGAACTGGAAGTTATCTCTGATGTAACAGAAGCACAGACAAAAGAAATGGCAAAGTATCTCGAAGAAACTGAGATTACGGTCGAGCATATTGATAACGGCTGTATCTTCGACATCATCGTTGAAGTATTTGCCGGAAAGGATTCTGCTAAAGTCCGTATTGCCAACTATCACACAAACATTGTACGAATTGAAAAAAATGGTAAAATCCTTCACTATGTACCAGTTGAAGGGGCAAGCGAAGAAGGACTGACTGACCGCACTCTTTTGGATGTAAAGTCTATCTGGGATTTTATTAATATGGTTGATATCGACGATATCCGTGAAGTTCTGTCCCGTCAGATCGAGTATAATAGCGCGATTGCCGATGAAGGGCTCGCCGGAAATTACGGTGCAAATATTGGAACTGTACTTCTTAATACTTACGGCAACGACGTCCGCACACGCGCAAAAGCCCGCGCTGCTGCCGGATCTGATGCAAGAATGAATGGCTGTGAGCTTCCGGTCGTTATCAACTCCGGAAGTGGAAATCAGGGAATGACCTGCTCTCTCCCTGTTCTGGAATATGCAAAAGAGCTACATGTTAGCGAAGATAAGACTTACCGCGCACTGGCACTTTCCAATCTGATCGCAATCCACCAGAAAACCGGAATCGGACGCCTCTCTGCTTACTGCGGAGCTGTCAGCGCCGGAGCCGCTGCCGGAGCCGGAATCGCATACTTGTGCGGCGGTGGATATGAAGAAGTGATCCATACCGTTGTCAACGCACTCGCAATTGTATCCGGTATGGTCTGTGACGGAGCAAAAGCTTCCTGTGCAGCCAAGATCGCTGCTTCCGTAGATGCCGGAATTCTTGGTTATAATATGTACCTGCAGGGTCAGCAGTTCTACGCCGGTGATGGCATCATCACAAAAGGAATCGAGGGAACCATTGATAATGTGGGACGTCTCGGAAAAGATGGCATGAAAGAGACAAATGAAGAAATCATTCGGATTATGATCAATGATTAATTGCATTACTGCAGATAGGAAACGGGAGCCTTAACGCTCCCGAATTTTTTTTACAACATAGCTTACATATGCCACAATAATCACCAGTACTCCACTGAAAATAAATAAGAATCCGACCGGTAATAAGAAAAAATTCTCATGCAGAATTCCTGATGCGTCAATATATTCCACGGAAAATGCTTTAATAATCAGACACATCAATCCCATAATCATTAACACTCCACCAACAATTGTTGATATCATGTTCATTTTTGCACGCCTGTTTTCACTGCCGTCTCTTACAAGTTTGTCAGTCATTACATTTACTTCATCCATATCATTTCCTCCCAAAATCAATTCATCCAAGGAGATATGAAAGTTCTGTGCAATGAGAATCAGCATCTCGATGTCTGGAAGATTTCGATCATTTTCCCAGTTCGATACCGCCTGTCTTGTAATATTTAATTTTTCTGCAAACTGTTCCTGCGTCAGTTTTTCACGGGTTCGCAAATCTTTAATCTGTTCACTGAATTTCATAGGTACTCTCCTTCATCTGACTCGTTCATCATAAATCATAGCAAATCTCGGAAGAAAAAACGAGAAAGCTGTGCTTGCATCACCTGAAAACAGGAAGAAAGCTACTGTTGCGGTTACAAAAAAGATATAAAAGTCCTAAAAATGTTTCTCGTATAAAAGCATAACAAGAGTTATATGTAACGATTACTGTTATCATAAAATACTTAGATTATAATTTGGAAGCCCTGTAAGTATGTATCAACAGTGGTAATTCTGCCACCAGCATTCCGATCCAGCCTGCCAGGTAGGAAAATGGTAACGCTTCAATTCCAAGTCCCCATACAAGAACGAGTGGTGCAGCAACAAGAACCCTAAGTCCCATATTGACAAAGCTGCTGATCAGGGTAATCTTCAAATCACCGATTCCACGGAAGAATCCCTGAAGTCCATTGGTGATAGCCGGCAAAATATACATTACGGAAATCAGGTGCAGATAAGTAACGCCGTGCCCGATAACTTCCTCATCTTTCACAAATAGCATCATCAGATGTCTTGCAAAAACAAAACAGACAATAAAAATGAGGATACCGTAAATGGTCTCCAGTACCAGTCCACACCGGAAGCCTTCACGCATCCTGTCATTTCTTTTCGCCCCCTTATTCTGCGCCATAAGTGCTGTCATGGCGTGGGCTATATTCTGCTCCGGGGTATAGGCAAAGTCATCAATCCGGTTGACCGCAGTAAATGCAGCGGCAACAGACACACCCATAGTATTAACAATTGCCTGAACACCGATTTTTCCGAGCTGTACAGTTGCCTGCTGCATTGCAGATGCCCACCCGTATGCAATTGTACGCTTTAACAGGGAACGGTCGAAAATGAGCCATTTCTTTCCCAATTGAAGGAGCGGTACTTTTTTCTGCACATAGATGATACAGAAAATACAACACAGCGCCTCACTGATAACAGTGGAAACAGCGCAGCCATTACTTCCTGCTTTCAGTACAATGATAAAAAACAAATCTCCGAAAACATTAAGAATCGCACTTATGATCAAGAAATACAGTGGTGAATTACTGTCTCCGAGGGCTCTCAATGTACTGGAGAAAAAATTATATAGAAATGTAAAAATAAGTCCTACAAATATGATGCGAAGGTAAGAAGTCGTCATATCCAAAATAGATGCGTCTACCTGTAGCAATCTGAGAAGTGATTTCGCAATTCCAATACTGAGAACGGTTAGAATTACAGAAAATACAGCTCCTGAAATCATAGTCGTACTGATCTGGAGAGAGAGAGTATCGTAATCTTTCGCTCCGTAATACATGCCGATCAGAATACTCGCGCCCATGCACAGCCCATTCAGAAACAGAATGACTAATGTCGTGACCGGATTGCAGATACCGACTGCTGCCAGTGCCTCTTTTCCGATAAAATGTCCCACAATAATGCTGTCTACGGCGTTGTAAGTAAGCTGGAACAGATTTCCCAGTACAAGTGGAATTGTAAATCTAATAAGCATGGGCATAATCTTACCCTTTGTCATATCCTGTGTCATAATATCTCTCCCTGGTGTAAAACTAAACGGTGCACAGGATATCCGCTCATATAAATGAAACGGTTTTCCTGCGCTTTTGATGATATTACTTCTATGTCCATCCGTCAATTGAAATCTTTACCTGAGATGAATTTCATTCGTTAATCATAATCTGAATAATTTTTCTTAGAAGCTGCAAAAAAATAAATCTCCAGAAATCATTGCTGAGGAACTGGAAGAGGATATTTCTGTAATTGAGAATATTATCATGAAAATCACGCCGTAACTCTTATTGCCTGCAAACAGGACTTCTGGTATAGAATATTTTTGCGACCGACATTCATGCCGGTCGCATTTTTATATTAGCAAATTTACATCTGCTGTATACTATTTTCTTTTCTTAGCAACTACTGTAATACCTGCCATTCCTGCACAGGAAACTACAAAGAGTGCAGCCCAGAGTAATACATTGTTTGTATCTCCTGTCTTAACTGTATTCACATTTGCTGCAGTTTGGGTTGCTGTTGCAGTCTTTCCATTGTTTCCGGAGTTACCATTATTACCTGTGTTGCCGCTATTTTCGGAGTTACCATTATTGCCGTTGTTTCCAGTATTAGAACCATTATTAGAGCCGTTGTTTCCGTTATTGGAACCATTGTTTCCATTATCAGATCCGTTGTTTCCGTTGTTGGAACCATTGTTTCCGTTATCCCCGTTATCGCCATTATCGGAACCATTATTTCCGTTATCTGTTGTTGTAAATTTCTCTAATGGAGGCAGTGCATTAATTCCAGCTTTCCAGTATAAATCAGCTAACGGATCATTCTCAGCACCGCTGATCATTGTTCCGTCTTCAATATGAGTACTGGAGCTGATAACTTTTATATCTCCATCAATTGCTTTTCCAGCCTCTGCTTTGTTAGATGTATTAGCTGTTGCTCCTTGAAGGAATACTTTTTTCGTTGCAATTGTTCCTTTTCCGGATACAGCATTTCCACCATTTCCCCAGAGAACATCTCCACCGATTGCAACTAACTTTCCATCTCCTGTAATCTGGCTGCCCTCTGTAAGGTCAATAGCTGTTCCACCGTCTGTATAAAGCAGTGTCTTTCCGCTTCCGCCGTAAGCTACAAGTGTTGTATCTTTATCTGCCAGATTCAGTGTTCCGTTTACACGGAGTGCTGTCTGTCCGATATCACTTCCGCCATCATCACCTAATATAGCTACCGTACCCTTTACGGTTACATTTCCATTGGCCACTACAACCGGCTCAGAAGTTGTGCGGTCTGTCAGATCTCCGTTTGCAAGATAATTTGCATGAGAGTAAATTGCTGCATTTTCCACAGTTGCACCGTCTGCAAGACGAAGTTGTCCACACAGAGACGCTCCTGTTGTAAATTCGTTGTTGAAAGAATCATAGTTCATAGAAAATGTTCCTCCGCTCTGTACATCGATGATTCCCTGTACAACAGAATCGGAAAGTGTCAGTTTACCACCATTTTCTACGATAATATGCACACTACTAAGTACTTCCATATTTGTCAGTGTCAGATTGCATCCACTCGGAATATAAAGTGTCTGAGGAATATTTCCAGCTACAACCTGATTCCATGGAATGTCGTATCCGAGATATCCGTAAGTTCCGCTCTCGTGGGAACCGAACCATGCCTCCAAATACGCTGGCACACGGACGCTCTCTTCCTCACCGTTTACATTACTTCCAAATTTACTGATCGCCCATGGTTCCATAATATCCCATGCATAGAGTCCATTTCCATAATCTTTAAAATTCTCTTTCTTCATCTGGTCTGCAAGAGTTTCCTCGCCACTGTAGATTCTGAATGGCAGTGTATTGCTGACTGCGCTGCGTCCCTGCTGATCCTCAATAGACACGGAAACCAGATAACTTCCAGGATCTTTTGGCGTACCGCTAAGTGTCAGATCGCTGCTAATTGTCATATAAACGCCCTGCATGCCACTGTCGCTGTCTGCAGCTGTTCCTTTTTCTGTATCCGGAACGATGTTGACACTGCATTTGCTTCCATTCAATTTAATCTTAGCCATATTATCCAGCTCTTCCCAACCCTTGTCAGCAACGTCTTTTCCTTTTTCTACCAGTGCGCCGTATACTTTCACTGCACTGTTCTTGTTGCTTGAGGAACCGCCGACACTGGCGCTGGACACTCCATCGTAATCTTTCTGTCCTACGATTGCCGCCTCAAATTCTCCTTCGATTTTTACATGAAGCTCGTATGAATCTCCCTTACCATCATCTTCTACAAGAGAAGCGTTTCCATTTGTATCAATGATAAGCTTAAATGTCAGATCATCATATCCATTTGCAGAAATTGCAACTACATCTCCGCTCTTCAATGCTGGAATTTCAGGATTAGCGACAAAGTCTTTTGTTGCAAAGATAAGTTTATTGTTATCTGTATCTTTTTTGTATGCTCCACCTGCTGACAAGCTATAGGACTTCTCTTCCCATGCTGTAGTATTTACCTTCACATCTGTAATTTTCCCTACATAACCATCTGCATTTTTGAATTCAAGTTCCCAGTTATTCCCAAAGTAATCTGTTCCAATGCTGACCTGGCTTAATTCAATTACACCATTCTGTACCGGTGCTTTCTCCTTAAATGTCGCGGATACTGTGACATTTTCTGCCGGCATTGTAAATGTATAAGTTTCTCCAGAACCGGTCACGTCAACATTTTTATTGTTCTCAGTTGTTACTGTCACTGCATCAATCTCGTAGTTTTCAGCCGGTGTTGCTGTTACAGTCACTGTATCTCCTGCTTTCAGGTCTTTATCTTTATCCAGTGCTACTGTACCGTTAGAAGCTTTCTTTGCCATCGCTGTGTATGTAGCCTCTGTATTTCCGCCAATTGTATCTTTCTTTACAGTTGCTGTGTACACATCATTATAACTTACTGTTTCTTTTGCAATTTCTACTGTTAAATCATGATATCCCTTTGCCGTAACTTTGACCGTTGCAGGGAATGTAAGATCACTTGGAATTGCAAGCTTCAGCGCTGTATAGCTTCCATACACCCCACCAATCACATTTCCAACTTCCCAAATTTTCGTATCTGAACCAAAGCTGCTGATTGGTTGTTTTTTATATGCTTCTTCATTAACTGTGACACCATCAATTGCATTCATCCAGGTCGTGTCTTCAAATTCCAAATTCAAAACTGTGGTCCATAAACCACTACTTGTACATGATTTTACTTCCGTCGGTGCTGCTTTCCCCTCTGCTGCCATTACAGGAGTAACTGTCATGGACAGTAAAAGTAACACTGACAGAATCAATGATGTGATTCTTTTCCAATTCTTTTTCATTTGTCTCTCCTTCATTATTTTCTGAATTTTGTTGATAAATTTTTTCGTTTCAATCACACAAAATATATTGCCGTAATCCTCCTTTCATGTTATATTAATTAAAGTTTTGTTAGCATATTCTA
>ERZ869983.719-NODE-719-length-10512-cov-4.336176_pt1 | contig 10512 bp, 13 predicted proteins | sample MGYA00521106_ERZ869983 | MGnify/ENA primary metagenome ERZ869983 (study PRJEB32232, sample SAMN07284972) | human gut metagenome | biome: human-associated habitat; material: feces | host: Homo sapiens | place: Tanzania | collected 2014-04-05 ...
ATGATCCCATTATTTTAAATGTATATCATTGTTTAAAAGTAGAAGGTTTAAATGATGAAAAATATATGTTACATATTGATTCTGTATTAAAGAAAAGTATTCATGACTTAAATGAAACACAAATTTGTACATATATTACATATGTGTTTGAAAAAGAAAAGTATGTACCTTACTTTTTAAAAAGCTTCATTGAATCAGGAATGTTTAAAGAATTATTACTTAGATATCTATCATTAAAAGAATCCGATGCACTTCAATGTATTAAATTAAATCGAAATCTATTAAGTAAATGGCATTATGCGAGTGTATCTGAAGAGGTGGCTCAAAATTTAACAATCAGCGCAAATGGCAGAGTATACCTAACTCGATATATCATGACAAAAGAAGGTGTAAAACCGCTAAAAACTCAACAGGCAAGTATATCAAAATCAGATGCGTGCGAAATATTAGATGCGATTTCAAAATTGGACTTGGAGTCAAAAGAAGTCGAAGAAAATGGCTGGCAATTAAAAATGTATAAAAATTATTGTGGAAAAAATCGTCTTGTGAAGACAATTGAGCATGATGCGAAGAATCCAGATGGCTTGAATGAAAGAATTCGTTCAATTCTTCCTTTTGAGCATTTGTTCGTATTTGGGGGTTCATATTATTCGTGGGAGAAAATGTAAAATATTTACATTTATTGTTGACATTTATTTTCAATGAGATTATATTATTTTCAAAGCAATGAAAAGAAATAGTAGGATAGTACTGCTTCAAGAGACTTTCTGGTTGGTGCAAAGAAAGAGTAAGGCTATTTGAACACGTCTTGGAGCTGTAAAGATGAAAATAGTAGTTTTTAACGTATTCCTGGCGTTATCAGGTTTGAGGCTATGAATAGCGAAATAAGGTGGAACCACGTAAGTTAAACTTTCGTCCTTAGGACGGAAGTTTTTTTGTTTATAGGGAGGTCATTATGCAGCAGATACAATTACCACAAGGAATGAAAGATACAATTTTACAAGAATGTGAAAAGAAAAAATATCTACAAAATACTTTAGAACAAATTTTTGAATCCTTTGGATATGAAGAAATTATTACACCAACAATTGAATATTATGAGACATATGAAAATGCGTTTAAAAATATTCAAACAACGGATATGTATAAATTTTTTGATGAAAATGGAAAAATCTTAACATTAAGAACCGATATGACCGTTCCGATTGCTCGTGTATGCGCAAGTAAGTTTAAAGATTCAAAACCTCCATTTCGCTATCGATATACTTCCAATGTATTTAAAGTACGTCAAAAGTTTGCCGGCAAAAGAAGCGAAGTTACAGATTGTGGCATTGAATTAATTGGATTGGATTCAAAAAGTGATGTTCAAGTTTTATGTTGCGCTTTAGAAGTGATGATGAATTTTAAAAACTATACATTAGAAATAGGAAATGTTCAATTTTTTCAAGCCGCATGTAAAGTTGTTCGCTTAAGTACAGAAGAAATCAATACTTTAGCGGATTTAATTGATAAAAAGAGCATGGTCGATTTAAAAGTATATTTAGATTCACTATATTTAAGTGAAAAAATTGTGGATTTCTTTATGCACCTGCCATTTCTTTGTGGAGATGTAAATATTTTAGATGACGCATACGCATATTGTTTTGATAAATCTTTAAAAGATGTTTTAGATTCCATGAAAGAATGCATTCAATCCTTAAATGAATTGGGATATTTAGAAAATGTGACAATTGACTTAGGAAAAGTAGCCCATCTTGACTACTATACAGGAATTATTTTTGAGGGTTATGTATCTGGTGTTGGAACAAGTATTTTAAGTGGAGGAAGATATGATTGTTTACTTAAAAAATTTGGTCGAGATTTACCAGCATGTGGCTTTAGTGTAAAGTTAGATCCACTCATTGATCATGTCGATATGCAACCTAAAAAGAAGTTTATACTATATTATCCTGAATCTAAACAAATTGAAGCTATAAAACAAGCAAATACATTGCGAAAAGAAGGAAGTGTCATATTAGAGCCTTCCTTAAATGAAACAATTTATGTAAAGGAGGTAGAATGATGGGTTTATCTATTGCACTGACAAAAGGACGTCTAGAAAAACAGACCGTATCTATGTTAGAAGAATTAGGATACGGAATTGAAGCTCTAAAAGATAAGGAACGTGCACTCGTTTTTAAAGATTCAATCGAAGATATTCAATATTTTTTAGTGAAATCCAATGATTGTATTACCTATGTCAATCATGGTGTTGCCGATATTGGGGTTGTAGGTAAAGATACAATTCTAGAGAATGAGAATGATAATTATGAATTGTTAGATTTAAAAATCGGAAAATGTAAATTCATTGTGGCAAGCCTACCAAAAAATGAGTTGTTTTCAAAAGTAGGACATATCAAGATTGGAACAAAATATCCAACGGTTGCGAAACAATATTTTTTATCAAAAGGTATGGATGTAGAAATTATTAAAATTGATGGTTCCGTTGAATTAGCTCCTATTCTTGGGTTATGTGATGGAATTGTTGATATTATGGAAACAGGAACAACACTAAGGGAAAATGGTTTAGTTGTTTTAGATACAGTATGCGATATCAGTGCTCGTGTCATCGTAAATAAGGCGAGTTTTAAATTAAAACATAAAGAAGTTATGAAAGTGATCGAAGATTTAAGTAGGAAGGTGAATGAAGATGTTGACACAAATCTATAAAGAAGATAAGGATGCATTAAAAGAATATTTGATGTCACGAACACAAGATCTAAGTACAGATGTATTGGTGACTGTATCAAATATTATTCAGGATGTAAAAAATAATAAAGATGAGGCATGTTTAAAATACACTCGTGAGTTTGATCATGTTTCGTTAGATACAATGGAAGTGACTGAAGAAGAATTAGATGCACAGATTTCAAAATGCGATACAAATTTTGTAGAAGCTATGAAACTTGCCAAACAAAATATTGAAGATTTCCACAAACTTCAAAAACAAAATGGATACTTACTTCAAAAAGAAATGGGCATCTATTTAGGACAAAGAGTTCTTCCTTTAGAAGCTGTAGGAATTTATGTGCCTGGCGGACGCGCCCAATATCCAAGTAGTGTTTTGATGAATGCACTTCCCGCAAAAATTGCCGGAGTAAAAAATATAGTGATGGTAACCCCACCAGATAAAGAAGGAACAATCCACCCAAATATTGCGTATGCTGCCAAGCTTGCAGGAGTGAATAAAATTTATAAGATTGGAGGAGCTCAAGCCATTGCGGCCTTAGCTTATGGCACACAAACGATTGATCGTGTGGATAAGATTGTAGGTCCAGGAAACATCTTTGTGGCAGCTGCTAAAAAATTAGTCTATGGAACCGTTGATATTGATATGATTGCAGGTCCAAGTGAAATCTTAGTTGTAGCGGATGAAAATGCCAATCCAGAATACGTAGCGGCTGATCTGTTGTCGCAAGCCGAACATGATCCTATGGCAAGTGCTATTCTTTTGACGACAAGTGAAGAACTTTTAAATTTGGTGAATCAACAACTTTTAAAACAAAGTGCAGTTTTACCTAAAAAAGAAATTGTTGAACAATCCTTAAAAAATTATGGTAAGGCCATTGTTTGTGATTCGATTGAAGAGTGTATTTCAATTAGTAATGAGATTGCACCCGAGCATTTAGAATTAATGATTTCAAATCCAATGGAACATCTACAAGAAGTAAAAAATGCAGGTAGTGTATTCTTAGGTTATTATACTTGCGAAAGTATTGGTGACTATTTTGGAGGAACGAACCATGTTTTACCTACCAGTGGAACCGCACGTTTTTCAAGTGCATTATCTGTAGATAGTTTTATTAAAAAATCATCATATTTATATTATTCAAAACAAGCTATTGAAACTTACGCAAAATATATTGAGACGATAGCTAGTGAAGAGCATTTACAGGCACACGCAAATGCCGCAAAAGTGAGGGAAAAATAATGCAGGGATATAAAACACATGTACAGTCAGGGATTTTATTGAATGCGAATGAAGCAAGTCAAAATGTGGATGAAGCTATTAAACAAGAAATTATAGATGCGATTTCAAATCTTTCTTTAAATCGTTATCCAGACACCACTTGTCAAGAATTACATCGCTTATATGCAGACATTATGAATGTTCCATCTTCTTGGATCTTATCTGGAAATGGATCGGATCAAATGTTGGGATTCTTGATTCAATATTATTTGCAGGAAAACAAAACACTGTATACATTGAGCCCAGATTTTTCTATGTATGACTATTATGTAGGTTTGAATCATTCAAGAATTGAAAAATATGAAACAAATCAAGATGGTTCATTTGATGTGGATGCGTTTATTTCAAATGGAAAAGATAAAAAAGTAGATATGGTTTTATTTTCAAATCCCAATAACCCTACAGGAAATGCGATCACATTGTGTGAAATGAAAAAAATTAGTGAAGCCTTTAAAGAGATTCCTGTTATTTTTGATGAAGCGTATATGGAGTTTGGTAAAGAAAGTGCAATTTGTTTGTTGAAAGAATATCCACATGTTTTTGTATGTCGAACATTATCTAAGGCATATGGTCTTGCAGGAATTCGTTGTGGTTTTATGTTAGGACAACAAGTTGAAAAATTAAGAGATTTATTTATTCCATATGCTTTAAGTAGTGTGACACAAACCATCGCAAGTGTTGTCTTAAGACATGCGGATGCGTATAAAGAGAATATTGCGACAATTATCTCAGAAAGAGAAAGAATGTATCAAGAAGTAAAGGGATTTAAGCAACTGACAATGTATCCTTCGAATGCGAATTTCTTATTTGGAAGAAGTGAAAAAAAGGATTTGTTGCTTGAAATGTTTAAAGAAAAGAACATCACGATTCGAAATTATGAAGATGCAAGTTTTCGTATAACGATTGGTACAAAAGAAGAAAATGAAATGGTATTAGATGTTCTAAGGAGATTTGAGTATGCGAATAGCTGAAAAAAGTAGAGATACAAAAGAAACAAAAATCTATGAAAAAATAAATTTAGATGGAAATGGAAATAGCGAAATTGATACAGGAATTGGTTTCTTTGATCATATGTTGACTTTGTTTGCGTTTCACTCTAATTTTGATCTAGTAGTAAAGGCAAATGGAGATTTAGAAGTATGTGATCATCATACCATCGAGGATTGCGGTATATTATTAGGAAAATTATTTTTAGAAGCATTAGGCGATAAAAAAGGAATTGCTCGTTATGGAAGTATGAATTTACCTATGGATGAAGTATTGTGTAATGTCACACTTGATATTAGTGGACGTCCATATTTAGTTTTTAATTGTGATTTGAATCGTGAAAATATAGGAACGATGTCTTGTGAAATGGTCGAAGAATTTTTTAGAGCCTTTAGTGTTGCGGCAGGTGTTACACTACATATTAATGTGTTCTATGGAAAGAATGATCATCATAAAGTAGAAGCAATATTTAAAGCGTTTGGTCGTGCTTTAAAACAAGCTGTGAAAATAGAATCGGATAAGATTCCTAGCTCAAAAGGAGTGTTAGAATGATTGGAATTATAGATTATGGCATGTCCAATTTGCACAGTGTAAAAAATGCTTGTGACTATCTAGGACTAGATAGTGTTGTTTCAAAAGATGTTTCGGTTTTATCAAAATGCGATAAATTGATCTTACCAGGTGTAGGAGCTTTTCAAGATTGTATGAATACTTTACATTCAATTGGCTTATATGATTTTATTGTTCAACAAGTGAAAAAAGATATTCCATTATTAGGAATTTGTTTAGGGATGCAAGCCTTGTTTGAATCGAGTGAAGAAAATGGATGTTGCCAAGGCTTTGGCTTTATTAAAGGCCATGTTTGCCATATGGAAGATACAAGTGTAAAGATTCCTCAGATTGGTTGGAATGCGCTAGAAAGCAATCAGAATCAACATATCTTTAAAGAAAATACATATGTGTATTATGTGCATTCCTATTATGCCAAAGATATGGATGATAAAGATTTAATTGGATATTCCATGTATGGAAATATGAAAATACCTGGTTTAGTTATGCATAAACATATTATGGGATGTCAGTTTCATCCGGAAAAAAGTGGAAAAGATGGATTAAAAATATTGGAATATTTTGGGAAGGAGTTCTAAATGATTGTTTTACCAGCAATAGATATATTAGATGGAAAGCCGGTTCGTTTATATCAAGGCGATTATGGTCAGTCAAAATGTGTGGCAGAAGATGTCTTGGCTTGCGCAAAAACCTTTGAAAAAGAAAAGGCCAGTTATTTGCACGTGGTTGATTTAAATGGCGCAAAAGAAGGCAGTCGTGTTAATGCGGATTTGATTTGTGAAATTGTAAAGACTTGTCAACTACCTATTGAAGTCGGTGGCGGAATTCGTACTATGGAAGCTATTGATTTTTATATTGAAAATGGTGTATCCAGAGTAATTCTAGGAACTTCAGCTATCCAGGATATTGGCTTATTAAAAGATGCGATTAAAAAATATAGTTCAAAGATTGCGGTTGGCTTAGATTGTAAAGATGGTTATGTCTGTACTTCAGGTTGGCTAGAAACAAGTCGAGAATATTATTTGGATTTTGCGAAAAGAATGGAGGAAATTGGTGTAAAGACATTGATTTGTACAGATATTTCAAAGGATGGTACATTACAAGGACCGAATTTTGAGATGTTAGAAGCGCTTAAGAATCATGTATCGTGTAACATCATTGCCTCAGGTGGTGTGCGTGATTTGTCACACATTCAAAAATGTAAAGATTTAGGGGTGTATGGGGTCATTGCCGGTAAGGCAATTTATGAAAAAACATTAGATTTGAAAGAGGCGATCAGCATATGTTGACAAAAAGAATCATACCTTGTTTAGATGTAAAAGATGGTCAAGTTGTCAAAGGCATACATTTTGTGGGTTTGAAAGAAGTGGGAGATCCAGTCGCCTTAGCGAAAAAATATTATTTAGATGGTGCCGATGAATTGGTGTTTTTAGATATTAGCGCAACGGTAGAAAAAAGAAAAACAATGGTCGATGTTGTTAGGCGTGTCGCAAAAGAAATATTTATTCCTTTTACAGTAGGTGGAGGTATTTCTACTATTGAAGATGTACATGCTATGTTGATGGCTGGAGCTGATAAGGTAAGTTTAAATAGTGCAGCCATTCGAAATCCTTCTTTAATTGAAGAGGCTAGTAAACGATTTGGCAATCAATGTATCGTATTGGCTGTGGATGCAAAAAAAAGAGCCGATAATACAGGTTGGAATGTGTATGTAGAAGGTGGAAGAAAAGATACAGGAATCGATTGTATGGAATGGATCTTAAAGGGTGTATCTTTAGGTGCAGGAGAAATCTTGTTGACAAGTATGGATGCGGATGGAACAAAAGATGGCTTTGATCTAGAGTTATATAAGGCTGTTTCTAAAATTGTAAATGTTCCTGTGATTGCTTCTGGTGGATGTGGTAAATTAGAAGATTTTAAATCGGCATTAGAAGTGAGTGATGCGGCTCTTGCGGCTAGTATTTTTCATTATGAAGAATCTAGTGTTCAAAATGTAAAGAAATATCTAAAAGAAGAAGGAGTTGCCGTAAGACTATGATTCAGTTGGATTTTAAGAAACAAAATGGCTTGATTCCTTGTATCGTTCAGGATGTGGAAACAAAAAAAGTGCTTATGCTCGCATATATGAATGAGGAAAGTTATAAACAAACAGTTGAAACAAAACTTGCCACTTATTATTCTCGTTCAAGACAAAGTTTATGGGTCAAAGGAGAAACGAGTGGACATTATCAGCATGTGAAAAAGATTCGCATTGATTGTGATGAAGATACGATACTATTAGAAGTTAAACAAGTAGGTGCTGCATGTCATACAGGACATTATTCTTGTTTTTATAGAGATGAAAATGGAGATTGTGTAGATGAGTGAATTTATTGATTTGTATGATCGAAATCGGAATTTATTAAATAAAGAAGTAGATCGCAAAACCTATTTGTTTCAGCCTGGAGAATTTATGATGTATGTCTTGGCTATTTTGGAGAATGAAGAAGGAAAATTCTTGGTTACACAAAGAGCTCTCAATAAAAAATGGGCTGCTGGACATTGGGAAATGCCTGGTGGAGGTGCTAAAAGTAAAGAATCAAGTTTAGATGCGATCAAGCGTGAAGTTAAGGAAGAAACGAATCTGGACGTAAAAAATGGTCGAGTTGTTTATTCTTATTTTAATGAGGATAATGATCGACATGATAATTATTTTGTGGATATTTATCATTTTAAGTTTGACTTTGATTTAAGTGATGTGACAATTCATAAAAATGAAAGTATAGATTGTAAGTGTGTTACTATAGAAGAATTGATTTCAATGAATCAAGAACAATCTTTTTTGCATTATGAAAGAATTATGAAGGCTTTACAACAAGAAAAATAAGATTAAAATATAGGTGTAAGTTCTATGACTGAAACACTACCAACTACTTCCTTTATAGGTCATAGACTGACAGAGGGTAAGCTTGCTTACCCTTTTTATATGTGCTATTATTTATTTGGCAGTGTGATGAGCTGCCAAAGGGACATGCAGAGCGTGGTAAACTCTGCGAAGGAAAAGTGGATTAGAGGGTATAGATAAAATGTGGTGGTTTTATCTATACAGAATTTTGTTTGTTAAGAAGAGCATAATAATATAATGGATACAAACAAAATTCATTGTAATATTTATATGAGGATATAAATATTACGAAAAGCGGTTTAAGGAAGTGATGAAAGCCTTAAACCTCTTTTTTTTGGAGGATGTATGAAAATTTCAAATTATTTTGCGAAAGAAAAAATGGATGATGCTGTTTTCATTCAAACATATATACAAAGGTTAAGTGAACTTCAAGAGTCGGATATTGTATGGGCAAAATCAAATCTTGATGAAGATAATGAAGCTGTTCAATCATTATTGATGGAGATGGTTCTTTCTTTTTATGCGACAGATTTAGTGGATATGAAAGATTATGAAGATTGTTTGACAAATGAACCATTGGAATCTATGACATTGAAGGAATTGCAGGCGCGTTTAATTCATTTGTTTCATGAAGATCGAGTTCATCCAGATAGCTTGATTCATAATGGAATTGGAAATTGTGAGTTGTTAAAAATATTGAAGGAAATGCAAAAGCGAATGAGTCATTGATACATCCAGGTTTGAGGACTTGGATGTTTTCTTTTAACGTTGTATAATTGTAAAGATGGAAAAGGAGCGTTTTGTATGAATTCAAAAAGTCCAATTGGTGTTTTTGATTCTGGATTAGGTGGAATTAGTGTCTTACATACAATGCATTGTTTGCTTCCCAATGAGAATTTGATTTATTTTGGGGATAGTAAATACAATCCTTATGGAACAAAAACCAAAGAAGAGATCACAAAGCGTTGTATTGCGATATGTGATGAGCTTATAAGCCAGGATGTAAAGGCGATTGTTATTGCGTGTAATACAGCAACGAGTGCCTGTGTTAAGCTTTTACGTAAAAAATATGATGTAGACATCATTGGGATGGAGCCAGCATTAAAGGTGGCATGTGATCGGAGTGCACATCAAAGAATTGCGGTGTGGGCAACAGATCTGACTTTATCGGAAAAGAAGTTTGCAGATTTAATGAACCGTTTTAAAGATGAACATCATATTGTGAAGGTGCCTTGTCCTGAACTTGTCAGAATGGTTGAAGATGATAAGCTAGATGATACAGTTCTTGTAGAATCTGTGTTAAAAGAGTATTTACAGGCATCGGATTATAAAAATTTGGACAGTATTGTATTGGGATGTACACATTTTCCTTTCTATACGAAGTATTTAGAAAAACTTTGTCCTAAAGTTCATATTGTAGAGGGTAGTGTAGGAACAACGTTGCATACAAAGGATTTGTTGGAGCAAAAAGGATTATTAAATACAAGTAGTGAAGAAGGAACCATTAAATGGATGAATACGATGGATTCAAAAATCGAACAGTCAAAATGCTTGTTTAAAAAGTTGGAGGTAGAAGTATGAGTGAAGTAGTTTGGAATAAATATTCAAAAGAAGAATTTGAAGATGTAATGAAGTTTAGTGAAGGATATATTGATTTCTTATCCGATTCAAAGACTGAAAGAGCTTGTGTAAAAAATGCGATTGCATTGGCAAAATCATATGGATATCGTGATATTAAAGAAGTTATTGAAAATAAAGAAATTTTAAAATCACAAGACAAGGTTTATGTAAATATGATGAATAAATCAATTGCACTTATGCATATTGGTTCAAATCCATTAGAAAAAGGAATGAATATCTTGGGCGCTCATATTGATAGTCCACGTTTAGATTTAAAACAAAATCCATTGTATGAAGATGGAAATATCGCATATTTAGATACACACTATTATGGTGGCGTTAAAAAATATCAATGGGTAACTTTGCCTTTGGCTATTCATGGTGTTGTTTGTTTAAAAGATGGAACAACTGTAGATATTGCGATTGGAGATAAAGAAAGTGA